>ERZ651776.81-NODE-81-length-129526-cov-9.718600_pt1 | contig 129526 bp, 123 predicted proteins | sample MGYA00514761_ERZ651776 | MGnify/ENA metagenome assembly ERZ651776 | reverse complement strand
TCAAATTCCTGAATTGAATCATAAACTCGTTTTAGATTCCTGATAGAATTATTTGACAAACCAAGGGAGCCACTTCTTTTAAGTCTCCTTAAAGGTGCCTGTTTTATATAGTTAGAGATCTGAGTGAGTAACACCCCTTGATCTCTACCATTAGCAACTATTTTATGGTTGTAATCACCCATTTTTTATTGTGTAATTTTCACATTATTTAACATTTTAAATAAAATATTCTAACGTAAATTAGCTTAAAATTTACACATAAATATACGTTATTTTTTATGTTAAATAACATATAAAGTCAATAAATACAAGGCTTAACAACGAGTAGTTTTGAAATAACTACGGGCTGTAGTCAAAATAAAAATCTTTTAATACAAACAGAAAACCTTCTTATCTTTAAAAAAATTTACACATGAAAGCCATTCTCCTTGCCGGCGGTACAGGATCCAGACTCTTCCCAGTCACACTAGGTGTTTCTAAGCAGTTATTACCTGTCTATGACAAACCTATGGTGTATTATCCCTTATCGGTACTTTTGCAGGCAGGGATTCGAGAAGTTTTAGTGATTAGTACTCCAGAAGATTTAGGGCAGTATGAACGGCTATTGGGTGATGGAAGTCATTGGGGAATTAGTTTGCAATATAAAGTACAGCAAAAACCGAATGGTTTAGCAGAAGCTTTTATTTTAGGAGAAGAATTTATTGGAGAGGAAACAGTTTGTTTGATATTAGGGGATAATATTTTTTATGGTGTAGATTTTTCAGAACAGCTTGAAGCAGTAAAGCAAAGAACAACATTAGGAAATAAGGCTACCATTTTTGGATATACTGTAAATGATCCAAAGCGTTATGGTGTTATAGAATATGATAATCAAGGCAAAGCGATTTCTATTGAAGAAAAGCCTGAAAAGCCAAAAAGCAACGAAGCGGTGGTAGGCTTGTACTTTTATCCTAATTCGGTAATTCAAATAGCAAAACAAATTAAACCTTCCAAGCGGGGTGAACTAGAAATTACTGCTTTAAATCAAAAGTATTTAGAAGACGGAAATTTACAAATAGAATTATTGGGGAGTGGTTTTGCTTGGCTGGACACAGGAACTCATGAGTCTTTGTTGGAAGCGGGACAATTTATTCATACCATTGAAAAAAGACAAGGTCTTAAAGTAGGATGTCTAGAAGAAATAGCTTTTGAAAAAGGGTTCATCACAAAAGAGCAACTTTTAGAAGGTGCAGAAAAAATGAAACAAACAGAATACGGAAGCTATTTAATTAAAAAATACAGCGATAAATTATAACTTTAAGCTTTAATTGAACGATCCATTATGAATATTAAAACTACTCCTTTCAAGGAGGTTTTTATTTTGAATCCTAACGTTCATCAAGATGAACGGGGTTCTTTTATGGAAAGTTTTAATGGGAGAGAAGTTGAAAAAGCTTTAGGGAGAAAAACAATGTTTTGTCAAGACAATCTGACGCATTCCAAAAAAGGAGTTTTAAGGGGTTTACATTATCAATTACCTCCCTTTAGTCAAACGAAATTAGTTCAAGTGATACAAGGAATCGCATGGGATGTGGTTGTGGATATAAGAAAAGGATCCCCCACCTTTGGGCAGTCTTATAGTTGTGAATTAAGTGCAGAAAATCAATTACAACTTTTTATTCCCAGGGGGTTTGCTCATGGATTTATTACCTTGAGTGAGACTTCAATTTTTATGTATAAAGTAGATCAATATTATAATTTTAAGTGTGAAGGAAGTATTGCACCAGATGATCCTGCTTTGGGTATAGATTGGCAAATACCCCCATCAGAATGGATTCAATCTGAGAAAGACAAAAAGCATTCCACACTAGCGGCGACATCCCTTTTTGATTATAATACAGACTTGTATGCCTAGTTATCTAGTAACAGGCGGGTCAGGTCAATTGGGACAATGCTTTCAAGCGGTTACCAATCAATTTTCTGAGATAAACTTATTTTTTGCTTCCAGAAATGAAGTAGACATTACACGACCGGAAACCCTTGCAAATTTTTATAACAAAAACCCTTTTGTTGGCATTATCAATTGCGCCGCTTACACTAATGTTGATCAAGCGGAGAAAGAGGAGGAAAGCGCCCTTAAAATCAACACTGAAGGACTTCAAAATCTAATTGACTTTGCCGAGAATAAAAATCTTTCAATCATTCATTTTTCTACGGATTATGTCTTTGCCGGACAGGCTACTGAACCCTATCCAGAGGAGGCAATAACAAATCCAATAGGGATCTATGGCATTTCAAAATTACAAGGGGAAATACTCCTTTCAAAAAGCAGCTGTAAGAATGTAACGATCAGAACATCATGGCTATTTAGCCCTTTTGGAAAAAACTTTGTTAAGACGATTGCTCGAATAGCAAAAGAAAAATCAGCATTAAAAGTGGTTGATGATCAGTGGGGAAGACCCACCTATGGAATAGATTTGGCAAGAACCGTTCTAAAACTTATTTCAAACGATACAATGGATACGCTCCCCATTTTGCATTACGCCAACAAAGGGATGTGCAACTGGAAAGAATTTGCTGAAGCTATTGTCAATGAATTAGAGTGTAAAGCCATAGTTCAAGGAATTACAACTTTAGCCTATCCAACTATAGCAAAACGCCCCAAATACAGTATTTTGGATACGGGGCAGATAGAAAAAGAATTACAGATTGAAATTCCAACGTGGCAAGAAAGTTTAAAAAAATGTATGCAAATTTTAAAAAGTGATGGAAGCTTTTAAAACGATATTAATAACTGGGGGAGCTGGATTTATTGGTTCTCATGTTGTCCGAAAGATGGTCAACAAATATCCAAATACGCAGCTAGTGAATTTGGACGCGCTTACTTATGCAGGAAACTTGGAAAATGTAGCCGATGTTGCTAATGCATCGAATTATACTTTTGTTCAAGGAGACATTATAGATGCTAGCTTAATAAACACTTTATTTGAAAAATATCGATTTGATGGGGTGGTGCATTTAGCTGCCGAATCCCACGTAGATAATTCAATAAAAAACCCTTTAGGATTTGCTCAAACAAATGTGATGGGAACTTTGAATTTATTAGAAGCAGCAAGAAACCAATGGAAAGATGATATGGCAAACAAACGCTTTTATCATATTTCAACTGATGAGGTTTTCGGAAGTTTAGGGAAAGAAGGTGCTTTTACAGAAGAAACGGCTTACGATCCCAGATCTCCTTATTCGGCCTCTAAAGCGGCATCGGATCATTTTATACGGGCTTATTTTCACACCTATGATTTACCTGTGGTGCTTTCTAATTGTTCTAATAACTATGGTCCTGCGCAATACCCAGAAAAACTTATTCCTTTATTTATCAAAAATATTGTAGAAAACAAACCGTTACCTGTTTACGGAAAAGGAGAAAATATTCGCGATTGGTTGTATGTAGAAGATCATGCAGAAGCTATTGATCTAGTTTTACACCAAGGAAAAATAGGAGAAACCTACGCAATTGGAGGTAATAATGAAATACGAAATATTGATATGGTACACACTTTGATTGAGGTAACCGATCGATTATTAGGTCGCCCAAAGGGTACTTCTTTAGATCTGATATCTTACGTTGTTGATCGTTTGGGTCATGATTTCCGGTATGCTATTGATGCTTCTAAAATCAAAAATGAATTGGGCTGGAAACCTATGACACATTTCGAAGAAGCGATTGAAAAAACAGTTAAGTCATTTTTATAAATAATAGATATCTTCTAATACAATTAAAAGTATGAAAACAAACGCTTTACATTTCGGATTATTGCTTTTACGCATTGGCTTCAGTGCTGCAATGTTGACTCATGGTTATGGAAAATTTATGAAAGTTTTAGCAGGAGATTTTAGCTTTGGCGATCCCATTGGAATCGGCCCAACAGCCTCATTAATTTTATGTGCTATTGCTGAATTTATCGCTCCAATTTTTCTTATTGTTGGATGGAAAACCCGTTGGTTTTCTTTAATAGCTGTAATAAACATGTTAGTAGCATTTATAATTGCTCATGATGGGGATCCCTTTTCAAAAAAAGAAAAATCATTTTTATTTTTAATTGCTTTTGTGGTCCTCTACTTTACAGGTCCAGGCAAGTATTCCATAGACAGACAATAAGCTGAGTTCAGTGCTTGTTTTATGATTAAAATAATTATATATTTGCCGTCCATAAAAAGAAACTAATAATGTACGCAATTGTAGAAATAGCAGGGCAGCAATTCAAAGTTGCAAAAGACCAAAAGCTTTTCGTACATCGTTTAACAGATAAACAAGGAACGAAAGTTTCGTTTGATAAAGTATACCTGTTAGATGATGGAAAAAAAGTTACTCTTGGCGCCCCGGCTATCACTGGAGCTTCTGTAGAAGCAAAAGTGGTGAGTCACCTTAAAGGTGACAAAGTGATCGTTTTTAAGAAAAAACGACGAAAAGGATATCGTGTAAAAAATGGACATCGTCAAGCATTAACAGAATTGTTAATTGAAAACATCAAAGCTTCTGGTGCTAAAGCTAAAAAAGAAGCGGTAGCAAAGCCAGTTGTAGTTAAAGAAAAGCCAGCTGTAAAAAAGGCAGCACCTAAAGCAACTGTTAAAAAAGAAGCGCCTAAGGCTGAAGTTGTAAACTTTTCCAAAATGACGGTAGCTGAATTAAAAGCAGCAGCAAAAAAGAAAGGTGTAGAGGGAATCTCAGCAATGAAAAAAGCAGATTTAATTGCTGCATTATCTAAATAATAAACCTAAAACCATTGTATCATGGCACATAAAAAAGGAGTAGGTAGTTCGAAAAATGGAAGAGAATCAGAATCAAAACGCTTAGGCGTTAAGATCTTTGGTGGCCAAGCAGCTCGTGCTGGAAACATCATCATTCGTCAAAGAGGAACCGCTCACCACCCAGGCGAAAATGTTTATCTAGGTAAAGATCACACCCTTCACGCAAGAGTGGACGGTCTTGTTAAGTTTACCAAAAAGAGAGATAATAGATCTTTTGTTTCTGTTGTTCCTTTCGAGGCTTAGAAATAATAAATTACTTTTTATCAAAACCTGTGATGTTTATACATTACAGGTTTTTTTATACTTTAAAGCCTTACAATAAATACATTATTAATTGCTTTATCAGGCCAAATGAATCAGCTTCATAAGTATTTGTAACATCAGTACATAAAAAAAGCCGGTGCAGAACCGACTTTTAATTTTTAAGTAACTAACCTAGTTAGTAACGATAATAATCTGGCTTATAAGGACCTTTTACGGTTACTCCAATGTAGTCTGCTTGATCTTTTGAGAGAGACTCTAATTCCACGCCCAAATGTTCTAGATGCAGGGCAGCTACTTTCTCATCTAAATGCTTTGGAAGCATATAGACTTTATTATCATATTTATCAGAATTTAACCACAATTCAATCTGAGCTAATGTTTGGTTAGTAAATGAATTACTCATCACAAAACTGGGATGACCGGTTGCACACCCAAGATTTACTAAACGCCCTTCTGCCAGAACAATAATTTGTTTTCCCTCCTCTAGAGTGTATAAATCTACTTGAGGTTTGATCTCAGATTTAGAATTCCCATAGTTGTCATTTAACCAGGCCATATCAATTTCATTATCAAAGTGCCCTATATTACAAACAATAGCTTTGTCTTTTAGCGCAAGGAAAGATTCTTTTTTTAGGATATCTTTATTTCCCGTGGCCGTACAAACAATGTCTGCATTTCCAATTACATTAGAAAGTTTTTTAACCTCGAAGCCGTCCATTGCCGCTTGAAGCGCACAAATTGGATCAATTTCAGTTACTGTAACAATAGCTCCTGCCCCCTTAAAAGATGCAGCAGTTCCTTTACCAACATCACCATAGCCGCAAACCACTACACGTTTTCCGGCAAGCATAACGTCTGTTGCTCTTCTAACAGCATCAACAGCACTCTCTTTACAACCGTATTTATTATCAAATTTTGACTTTGTTACCGAGTCATTTACATTGATTGCTGGCATGGGAAGCGTTCCATTTTTAACACGCTCATATAAACGGTGAACTCCAGTGGTGGTTTCTTCCGAAAGCCCTTTGATTTCATCAACCATTTCGGGATATTGATCTAAAACCATATTAGTTAAATCTCCACCATCATCTAGTATCATATTAAGAGGCATTTTATCTTCACCAAAGTGTAAGGTTTGTTCAATACACCACTCAAATTCATCTTCGTTCATTCCTTTCCAAGCATATACAGGAATCCCTGCCGCTGCAATTGCTGCTGCTGCATGGTCCTGAGTAGAAAAAATATTACAAGAACTCCAAGTAACTTCTGCACCTAAAGCCACTAGAGTTTCAATAAGGACAGCTGTTTGAATAGTCATGTGCAGACAACCTGCAATTCGAGCACCTTTTAATGGTTGTGATGGCCCGTACTCGTTGCGCAACGCCATTAATCCTGGCATCTCTTTTTCGGCTAACAAAATTTCTTTTCTACCCCATTCTGCAAGGGAAATGTCTTTTACTTTATAAGATAAGGGTTGAGTTGATTTTGTTTCCATAACTGTATATTTGTATTTTAGACAGCAAAAATACAACCTTTCTAAGTATTATCAAATGCCATTAAGTTACAGTGAGATAATTGCAAACGACATTCAAATTTGTATATGGCAAATTACTGAAGAGGAGATTTTTTTGAGTTCTGGCTTGTCCTTATCAAAAGAAGCATTAGAGCGCCTTTCATCAAGAAAAAGCGAAGTACATAGAAAAGGATATTTAGCCACACGCCAGCTGCTTAAGAGATGTGGTATAGCTCCTGAAACACACCAATATGATAAGCAGGGAGTCCCGTATTTAACTGATGGGAGATACCTTTCAATTACCCATACTAAAAACATGGCAGCAATAGCAATTTCTATTTTTCCAGTTGGGATAGATTTAGAGTATTATCAAGAAAAAATTAAAAAAATTGCAGTTCGATTTTTACATATGGAAGAATTAAAAGATCACTCTAAAACGGATAACATTGAATTTCTCAGTCAAATCTGGACAGCTAAAGAAGCAATTTATAAAGCTTTCAGAACTCCAGGGATTCATTTTAATACGCAGCTTTTAGTTGAACCTTTCCAACCGAGAGCAGCCAGCGGAGTAGGGCACGTTTTACATCAGGATAAAGATTGGCTGTATTCATTAAACTTCAGATATTTTAAAGATTATTGCTTGACACTAGCTTCTCCAAAAATATCAGAAGTATGAACCAGATTTTCGAATTTTTAATCGACCCCTACACCTCATATCCTTTAATCAATATTTTATTAGAAACAGGTGCAGTAATTTTAGGAATTTTGAGTGTTTGGTATGCCAAACAAAATAAGATAGCGGTATATCCAACGGGAATGATTTCTACTGGAATTTATGTGTTTTTATTATTTCAAGCTGGATTAGTTGGCGACCTTATGATTAATGCATATTATTTCATAATGAGTATCTACGGTTGGTATTTTTGGACACTTAAAAAAGAAACAACCCTTGTAAATCCAATATCAAGAATGAATACCTATGAAAAGCGATGGTGGTTTATTTTTTTTATGGGTATCATTTTTTTTGTTTCAGGTATTTATATCCTTTTTGACAAATGGAAGGATTGGTCAGCTCCAATTGACACCTTTACTACCGCAATATTCTTTATAGCGATGTGGCTAATGGCCAGAAAGAAAATTGAACACTGGTTTTTTTGGATTACTGGGAACCTTATTTCAATTCCCCTTTATATGGCCAAAGGACTAGGCCTTACGAGTCTCCAGTACCTTATCTTTACAGTTATTGCTATCTTTGGATACATCCAATGGAAAAAAATATTGAACAACAAAAAAGCAACTGCCTAAGGGTCGTCTTATTTGGTCCTGAGTCAACGGGTAAAACAACTATGGCAAAAGCCCTTGCAGAATTTTATAAGACCACTTGGGTTCCTGAGTTTGCAAGAGATTACCTTCAAAAAAAATGGGACAAAGACAAGTCAATTTGCACCCTAAAAGATTTACTAGTGATTGCAGAAGGACAAATGATTTCAGAAAACAAGGCACTTGATAAGGCTAATAAGATTCTTTTTTGCGATACTAATGTTCTAGTCACCCAGGCATGGTCTGAAACACATTTTGATGGATATTGTGATATTCATTTAAAACAACTTTCCGATACCTTTGAATACGATCATTATTTTTTGACAGGAATCGACGTACCCTGGAAAAACGATGACCTTCGTGATAGACCAGAAGAAAGAGACCTTATGTTTCGTCATTTTGAAAATCTTTTGAAACAAAAAAACGTGTCTTATTCCTACTTAATTGGATCCCATGAAACTAGATTAAAATCCGCTATTAAGGACATAAATTCTTTAATAAACCAAAGAATAGCATGATGTTCAAGAAAGACTATAAAAATTTAATTTCTGAGGGTCGTTCTCCTGAGTTGGTTCAGCGCCAGTTAGAATATCTAAAAAATGGAATGTCTCCATTTTTCGACATCTCACCTGTAAGACTTTCAGATGGAATTCAAAAACTTTCAAAAAAAGAACAAGTCGAAACTCAAAGATTATTTAAACAAGAAGAAGATACCTGCAAATGGATAAAATTTGTTCCAGCCTCAGGAGTTGGGAGTAGAATGTTTTTGCCTTTTTTTGAATATTGGGAAGTTAAAGAAAGTTCTGATTTTTCTCTGGATACTTATCTTAACTCAGAAGCTGGAGCAGCACTAAAAATTCTATACATTAACTTAAAAAGACTTCCTTTTTACGGGAAAGTATCTGCGAGAGTTTCTTCGAATACTTCGGTTAATTTTAGTAATAAACCAGATTTTTTTGAGGCATTTACAAAAGTTCTTTTATTTGACAAAACACTTGAATATTTTTCTCTTCCAAAAGCACTTATCCCTTTTTTTATAGATGAGCAAGGCGAAGAACTTACTCCTTTTGAAGCTCAGCTTTTGGAGGCCATCGAGATGGTAAATAAAAATAATTTAATCACCCTTCATTTCACTATAACAAAGAAACATCACCCATTATTTGAAAGGGTCGAGAAACATTTTAGGCAGCAAATACCTGCAAGAGTAAATTCCTTATTAGCAATTGATTACTCATTTCAAAATAGATTATTAGACACTCCTTTTGTAGATGAAAATAATGTTTTTATTAGAGATAATAATGGAAATATTGATTTTAGAAAAGGAGGGCATGGTGCACTTTTAGAAAATATGAACCTTCTTGATACTGATTATGTTTTGATTAAAAATATTGATAATATTAAACTGGGCCCTAAAAATTCATCAAGTATCTCTTGGCAACAAATATTGGCAGGTAAATTACTCACCATTCAAAAAGATATTTTTAGGCACCTTGAGCACCTAACTTTAGAAAAAGATAACACCCCACTAGAACCCATTCAAACTTTTATTAAAACTCATTTTGACCCACACTATAAATTGAATATTCAAAATAAACGTTCTTATCAAAGTCTTATTGACTATCTCAATAGACCTATTCGTGTTTGTGGGATGATTCTCAATAAAGGCGCTAAAGGAGGGGGTCCTTTTTGGAAAAAACAAGCTAGGGGGAGAACTTTACAAATTATAGAGGGAGTTGAATTAAACAAATCCAACCAACAATCTACTAGTGAACAGATTATCTACTTTAATCCAGTTATGATGGTTTGTGGAATTAAAAACTTTAAGGGTACTAAATTCTCCCTTCTTGACTATAGAGATGAGCAGCGTTTTATGATAAGCCACAAAACAATAGGTAATGTAAAAATAAAAGTATTAGAATGGCCTGGACTATGGAACGGTAGGATGGCAGAATGGAACACTCTTTTTATTGAGCTCCCTTAAGCTACATTTAATCCTGTAAAAATAGTTTCAGATTTGTTTTTATAAATCAGTTTTTGGAATATCTTTGTTTTAAATCTCAAAGGGGTGCCGTAAGGCTGAGATCATACCCAACGAACCTGGGCAGGTAATGCTGCCAAGGGAATATAAACTACCGTAATTTTTTTAACAAGAATAATTACCCCTTTTATTTGAATAAAATATATTCGAATGAAAATAGTACTCTTTTACTTTTTAATATTTTTAAGCGCTTTTGGGCTTCATGCACAAATACAAAATAAGATTGACGCTAAGGATTCTCTTCCTACTATAACTTTGAAAGAAGTCCAATTGATTGGAATAAAGGCAACAAATGATACCCCTATTACCTTTACAAATGTCTCAAAAGAGGAGATATCCTTAAGAAATTTAGGACAAGACATTCCTATTTTATTAAACTATTTACCTGGTGTAGTCACAACTAGTGATGCAGGAGCTGGAATAGGATATACTGGTATAAGGGTTCGGGGGAGCGATGCAACACGAGTAAATGTAACCCTTAATGGAATTCCATATAATGACGCAGAGTCACAAGGCACTTTTTGGGTAAATCTACCTGATTTTGCCTCTTCTGTATCACAAATTCAACTACAAAGAGGAGTCGGAACTTCCACCAATGGATCTTCGGCATTTGGAGCAAGTTTAAACGTAGAAACATTAGATCTAGATTTAGACCCATTTTCCTCTATCGCAACTAGCTTAGGTAGCTTTAAAACATTAAAAAATACATTTCAGTTTTCAACGGGTATGCTCAATGATAATTTTTCATTTTCTGGACGTTTATCTCAAATTAATTCGAATGGTTATATCGATAGAGCAGCATCAGATTTAGATTCCTATTTCTTTCAAACAGCTTTTCAAGATGACAATACATTAATAAAGGCTCTCATCTTTGGAGGACACGAGATTACTTATCAATCTTGGTATGGAATCGATAAAGAGGTCTTGGCAAACAATAGAACCTACAATCCCGCAGGTGAAATGTATGACGAAACCGGTAATCTATCAGGCTTTTATTCAAACCAGGTAGATGATTACACTCAAAAGCATTATCAGTTTCATTGGAATGAAAAAATTAATTCAGAGTGGAATTTTTCATTGGGCTTAAATTATACTCATGGGAGTGGTTTTTATGAAGAGTTCAATGATATAAATATGGGAGGAGATACCTCTTACTCTTATTTACAACTTGAGCCCTATACTCTTGGAAACATAATCATAGATGAAACTGAAAATATTAGTCAAAAATGGCTAGACAATGATTACTATGTGATGACCCTTGGTCTTAACCATCAAACTGCTGTATCAACTTTTAATTTTGGAGGTTTATACAGTCGTTATGTTGGTGATCACTTTGGGACGTTATTATGGGGTCAAAATATTAGTAATGCTCTTCCAAAACATCGTTTTTATGAAAATCAAGGAATAAAAACGGAAGGAAGCTTTTTTGCAAAAGCAACGCAAAAAATAAGTGATAAAATCATAGGTTTTATAGACTTACAAGTGCGTGGAGTTAATTATTCAATAGAGGGAATCATAGCAGGACCATCTAAACTTAGTGTGGACGATCAATTAATATTTTTCAATCCAAAAGCCGGACTTACCTTTAAGCCATCAGAAGGTCAAAGCATTTATTTTTCTTATGCAAAAGCACAAAGAGAACCTAACCGAACAGATTATGAAAATGGAGCACCTAAACCTGAAAAATTGAATGATTTTGAATTGGGGTGGCGAATTAAAAAAGAAAAAATACAAGTCCAAGCCAATCTATATTGGATGGAATATCAGGATCAGTTAGTGTTGACAGGTGCTATTGATGAAGTAGGGGCACCGATTCGTCAAAATGTAGGAGAAAGCCGACGATTAGGGGCTGAAGTTGATGCTTCAATTCAACTAGCAGATCAATGGTTATGGAAACCAAACCTGGCGTTTAGTAGTAATAAAAATTTAGATTTTTATTTTAAAAGAGATGGAATACTTCAAAATTTAGGCGAAACTCAATTAGCATTTTCTCCCAATGTTGTGTTAGGAAATGCGCTCATTTTTGCACCCTCTAATCGCATTCAAATTGGGTTATTATCAAAATATGTTGGAAAGCAGTATATGGGAAACATAGATGCAGAAAACTCCACTTTGGCAGCCTATTTTGTCTCTGATTTAAACGCTGTTTTCACCTGGCAACCCAAAAGGTGGGTCAAAGAAATTCAATGGTCAACGACCGTAAATAATATTTTTAACCTAAAATATGAATCAAATGGTTATTTTTTTACTTACGATGATACCTGGTCTTTATCAGGGCAGGTTAAAACTATTGAAGGAGCTGGATATTATCCTCAAGCAGGCATTCATTTTCTAACGGGATTAAAACTTACCTTTTAAAACTTATAAGCTAGGGTGAGGCGTGCTACAAAACGGCCATAAATACTCTCTTGGCTTGCATTAACAATTTGCTGACCTAGAAAAATCAATTTGAGTTGAGTATTATAATCGATACCAAACTCCATTCCGTATCCATAGGCAATTGCAGGAATTTGTCCGTCAAAAAAAGATTGCCGGCTTGAGTCAGAGGAATGATGTACAATAAGATTGGGAAATCCCCAAAAGTAAAGGCTAGTGTTTTGTAGTGGGTCTTCAGCTAAAAGGCGTTGATGTATAATCCCTAAACGACCATAGTTATCAAAAAAACGAGTATTTTCAAAGTTTGGAAGTGGCTGACCCTCTACCCATTTTTTACCTAGAGACAGTCCTATCTTAGAAATAGTAGTATCATTTCTATCAATAGAAATACTGGAGAAAAAGTTCCCGTTTATAGTTCCCCCCATTGGGTTCATTACAAAATCAAAAGTATTTAAACCATCAATTTTATTGCCTCGCCATAATGTTTGGGTCCCATAAACTGAAAAAGAAAAATGACTCCCTTTTTTACTATCAAATCTTAATTTTAATGCCTCAACACTAAAATCTATATGTTGTAAGTTACTAACCCCAACAATTCCATATCGAATAACGTGAACTCTAAAACTACTTTCCTCTTTTTTTTCTAAACTATAATCTATTTCTAAAAGTTGAGCAGAAGTAATCCAGGTAAGAAGTGAGAAACCAAAAAGCCAAAAAGATTTTTTTTTAAAAATGACGAATATCTTATAAGAGATGAAATTCATTTTCTGTTAATTAGTAACCCTTAAAATACCATTATAATTTTGAACTTGATAAAATAAAAGTCCCTGGGGCGGATTTAAATCTTCAGAAGGGTTTAAAAGTTGTCCCGTAGCCAAACTATACTGAAATTCCTCACAGCTACAGTTTGCCAAAACACCCTCAATGGAAAGCTTAGAACAGCTTTCTGGAATATGATTTGGACAAGTTGCTTCCCATGCTAAAAAAGATGATCCATTTAAATTAAATATTAATACCCCATTAATGCCTATGTCATCAATTAAAAGGCTTCCTCCAACAAAAGTTAACTTATTATATAGTGGAAGACTTAGGTTAAGTTCTCTTTGAAAACGAATGTTTACTAAGTAAGGATTTCGTTGAATTTGAGATTTAGTACAACCTAGACAAAAAAGGACACATACAATAACTCCTAATCTCAAGTTCCAAATTGTTTTAATCAAGTGTCTCAATTGTGTATATTTGTTGTAAATCCACCCTTGGGAGGATTTTTTGTTTATATAGAAAACGTAGAAAACATGAGTAAAGTATCTTATTACACAGAAGAAGGCTTAAAAAAACTACGCGCAGAATTAAATCAACTTAAAGACATTGAGCGTCCAAAAGCTTCACACGCTATTGCAGAGGCAAGAGATAAAGGTGATTTGAGTGAAAATGCGGAGTATGATGCAGCTAAAGAAGCTCAAGGAATGTTAGAAATGCATATTGCTAAAATGGAAAATATTTTATCAAATGCGCGTATCATAAATGAATCGGAATTAGATACTTCAAAAGTATTAATACATTCAATCGTTGAGTTAAAAAATAGATCAAACGGAGCCTTAATGACTTATACCTTAGTGGCGCAAAGTGAAGCTGATTTAAAAACAGGAAAAATTTCTGTCAATTCTCCAATTGGTATGGGTCTACTTGGAAAAAAAGTAGGAGAGTTTGCTGAAATTATAATCCCTAACGGGAGTATTTCTCTAGAAATTATTTCAATTTCACGTTCTTAATGGAAACTCTTTTCTCTAAAATTATAGCAGGTGAAATACCAAGCTATAAAGTTGCCGAAGACTCTAATTGTTTTGCTTTTTTAGATATTAATCCAAATACTAAAGGCCATGTTTTGTGTGTTCCAAAAGTAGCGAGAGATAAATTTTTTGATCTTGATGAGGCGACATTTAATCAATTAATGACTTTTTCGAGAAAAGTAGCTTTAGCAATTCGCATTGCAATACCATGTGAGCGTATTGGGATGTCAGTTATTGGCCTTGAAGTTCCTCATGCTCACGTTCATTTAATTCCTCTTCATACTATTGAGGATATTAGTTTTCAGAATAAAGCTAAAATTTCCCAGCAAGAAATGGAAATTACAGCAAAAGCAATTGCTGTTTTTTTTGACGATCAAATTTAAGTAAGATTTTTTTTATTTAATAAAATCTGGAATTGAGTCCCTTTACCAAGAGTAGTTTTTAGCACACCAAGTTTACCTTGGTGAAAATCCACAACAATTCTTTTTGCTAAAGATAATCCAAGCCCCCATCCTCTAGATTTAGTGGTAAAACCAGGAGAAAAAATTTTAGAAGCAATTTCTTTTTTCATACCTAAACCAGTATCTGAAATTAATATTTCAACATGATTTTTTAATTCATTTACTCTAAGTTTCAGAGTGCCTTTTCCCTTCATGGCGTCAATTCCATTTTTTATAAGATTTTCTAGTGTCCAACTAATCAATTCAGTATTATATGGAATAATAATTGCTTTTCCAGGAAGTTTGAGCTCAAAAATAACATGTTCTGAACTTCTTTTCTGAAGGTAACTAACGGTTTGAGTGACAGTTGAAATAATATCCCATGAGTTTAGTTCGGGAGTAGAACCCACTTTTGAAAAGCGATCGGTTATCACTTTTAAGCGGTCAATATCTTTTTCTATTTCTAGTAATGGAATTGATTTTTTTTCTTTCTCTTTCAGTAAAGTAATCCACCCCATCATTGACGTTAAGGGGGTTCCGATTTGATGTGCTGTTTCTTTTGCCATACCAGCCCAAAGTTTATTTTGTTCTGCTATTTTAATAGTCTTGAAGACAAAATATAATACGGTTCCAAACAGAAAAATGATCAGTAGTAATGCAAGGGGATAATATTGTAGTTTTTTTAATACCTCTGAATCACCATAATACAATTTTTGATCAACAACCATTAGCCCGGTATTGTCTTTATATTGTATTATAATGGGATCATTTTCTTTTTTTAATTGTGATAAAACTTTATAAAGCTCGGTAGAGTCCTGCTTCTCTTGTATCCAAGGTATATTTCTTATTTCAATAATATATCCGTCCTTATCTACTTGAATCATTGGGTTTATCCCTGAGCGCTGAAGCACTTCAAAAGTTAAGTTACTAAAATTTTGATTTTGAATGTATTCTTCTTGCGCCATCGCCCAAAGTTCCATTTTGGTTCTTTGTTCAGTACTTAAATTTTGGAACAATCGATACGTATTCCATAAAATAAGGGCCACAATGATAAAGGCAAAAAGAAACCAGCTATTTTTAAGCTGATTTTTTAAGATGCGAAGCAGCTTCATACTTAAGGTTTCCTTACGAATATACATGAATTTGATAAATTGATTGTATATGCAATACAGTCCGTAAAAACTTTTGTTATTTTTGTTTTAATACAAAAAAAACTATGGAAGTAAACGGAAAAATTAAATGGATTGACGAAACAAAAACCTACGGGTCAAACGGTTTTCGTAAAAGAGAAGTTGTTGTTACAACAGAAGAACAGTATCCGCAGCATATTTTAATTGAATTTATTCAAGATAAATGTGATTTACTTAACACCCATCAAGTAGGTCAATCTGTAAAAATAGGTATTAATATAAAAGGCAGAGAGTGGGTTAACCCTCAAGGGGAAACAAAATATTTTAATTCTGTGCAAGGATGGCGAATTGACGCTTCAGAAGGAGCAGTTCCATCTGAGATGCCCCCAATTCCTCCTGCAACAGCATTTGAACCTGCAGAAGGCGATCCAAATCAGGTTGAGGATGATTTACCGTTTTAACAATACCTCTTTAAAGCGAAAACAATCTATTAAGTGATCATTTACCATACCTGTGGCTTGCATAAATGCGTAAATAATAGTTGGGCCTACAAACTTAAATCCTTTTTGTTTTAGGTCCTTACTTAAGGTAACTGCTAGTGGGCTAGAAGAAGGTATATCTGCTGAATTCTTAAATAAATTAATTATGGGAGCGCCATCTACAAATTCCCATAAATAGTTGGAAAAACTCCCCTGTTTTGATTGAATTTCAATAAAGGCGTTTGCGTTTTGAATAGTGGCACTTATTTTTAATCGGTTTCTAATGATGCCACGATTATTCATTAATTCCTTTTCTTTTTGACTATTATAATGTAATATTTTATGGTAGTCAAATTGATCAAAAGCTTTTCTGAATTCAGGTCTTTTTCGTAAAACAGTAATCCAGCTTAAGCCTGCCTGAAATGTTTCCAAGGTTAGAAATTCGAAAAGAGTTTGCTCTTCAAATACGGGTACTCCCCACTCTGTGTCATGGTATTTTTCATAGAGGTTATCACCCTTACACCAACCGCATTTACGTTGTGTCTGCATAATGTTAAGGTATAAAAAAAGCACCCAATATTGGGTGCTTTTTTTAAGATTAGCTTTTAGGAATTATCCTAATGCTACGCGTTCAAAAGCAGTAACCTCAGTGTCACCAACAGATTTTACATAACCAGCAACAGAGAGTTTACTGTCTTTGATATAATCTTGGTTTACTAAAGTATTATCCTTAAAGAAACGTTTCATTTTTCCTTTGGCAATATTATCTAACATAGCTTCTGGTTTTCCTTCTTGACGTAATTGATCTTTTGCAATTTCAATTTCTTTCTCAATAATTGAGGCATCAACACCGTCTTCATTTAAAGCAATAGGATTCATTGCAGCAGCTTGCATAGCAACATTTTTGGATACTTCAGCGGCATTATCTATTACTGTAGATAGACCAACAAGGGTTGCTATTTTGTTTCCAGCATGAATGTAAGAACCAACGTAAGGCGCACGTAGTGTTTTAAATCCACCAATTTCAATTTTTTCTCCAATGACACCTGTTTGTTCTGTTAATTTTTCAGCAATTGTCATTCCTTGGAATTTAGCAGCAAGAAAGTCTTCTAATGAATCACATTCTAAGGCTAAATCAGCAAGTGCATTTGCTAAAGTTAAATAAGTATCATTTTTGGCAACAAAGTCGGTTTCACAGTTAATTGAAAGAACAACACCTTTAGTATTGTCACTATTAACTTTAGCTAAAGCAGCTCCTTCAGAGGAATCTCTGTCAGCACGATTAGCAGCGACTTTTTGTCCTTTTTTACGTAATACCTCAATAGCTTTGTCAAAATCTCCTTCAGCTTCAACAAGTGCTTTTTTACAGTCCATCATTCCCGCTCCAGTAGATTGACGGAGTTTATTTACTTCAGATGCAGTAATTTTCACAGTTCTATTAATTTATGAGTTGGTTTTTTCTTCTTTTTTTCCTTCAGAAGACTTTTCTGAAGCCCCTACAGCTGGTGCTTTTTCAACAGACGGTGCTACCTCAACAGCAGCTTCAGCAGCTTCAGTTTTTTTAGCAGCAGCTTCCATGTTTTTAGCATCTTCTTCTTTTTCGTTTTTACGTTCTTTTAAACCTTCAGCCAGTGCTCCAGTAACAAGACCTAAAATTTTATCAATCGATTTTGATGCGTCATCATTTGATGGAATTACAAAATCTACATCACGAGGGTCAGAGTTTGTGTCAACCATAGCAAAAATGGGAATATTTAATTTTTGAGCTTCCTTAACTGCAATGTGTTCACGTGTAGTATCTACAATGAAAAGAGCTCCAGGAAGACGAGTCATATCAGTAATTGATCCTAAGTTTTTTTCTAATTTAGCTCTAAGACGACTTACTTGTAAACGTTCTTTTTTAGAAAGTGTTTCAAAGGTTCCATCTTTCTTCATTCGATCGATAGACGCCATTTTTTTTACGGCTTTACGAATCGTTACAAAGTTTGTAAGCATTCCTCCAGGCCAACGCTCAGTAATGTATGGCATGTTTACCGTTTTCGCTTTTTCAGCTACGATATCTTTTGCTTGTTTTTTTGTAGCTACAAAGAGTATTTTACGTCCTGATGCGGCAATTTTTTTTAGAGCTTCGTTAGTTTCTTCAATCTTTGCAGCAGTTTTATAAAGATTGATGATGTGAATTCCATTACGTTCCATATAAATATAGGGAGCCATATTTGGATTCCATTTTCGTGTTAAGTGTCCGAAATGTACACCTGCCTTTAGCAGGTCATTTACTTCTATTTTTGCCATTTTGTTTTAGTTTACGTTCCTTTTGAATAGCAACAAGCATTGAAGCTTGTTTAGATGCTAAACTAACATCCGCATTAGCGGTTTAAGCAACTGGTTATTTAATAAATATATGAACTTTGTTTTGCCAAAGACAAAACGGGTACCAATTAACGTTTTGAGAATTGGAATTTTTTTCTTGCTTTTTTCTGACCGAATTTCTTACGTTCTACCATCCTGGGATCACGAGTCAATAAACCTTCTGGCTTTAATTCTATACGATGTTCTTCGTTAATTTGGCAAAGCGCTCTAGAAATGGCAAGACGAACGGCTTCTGCTTGTCCGTTTGAACCACCACCTTTAACAGTAACTTTTAAATCGTAGTTTCCTTCTGTATTAGTTAACATAAAAGGCTGTTGTATTTTGTACTGTAACGTAGGGGTTGGAAAGTACGTTGCGTAATCTTTTTGATTTACCGTGATTTTACCTTTTCCTTTACTCACGAATATACGAGCAACAGAGGTTTTACGACGGCCAATAGTATGAATAGTATCCATTATAAAAATTCGTTTATATTAATGGTTTTTGGATTTTGTGCGTCTTGTTCATGCTCGGAATTCCCGAATACACGTAAATTTCTAAATAATTCAGCACCTAATTTATTTTTAGGTAGCATTCCGCGGACAGCATTTTCAACCAGACGTGTGTCTCTTTTATTATGTAACTGTGTGGCATTTAACCTGCGCTGTCCGCCTGGATAACCCGTGTGACGAATGTATTCTTTTTGCTCCCATTTGTTACCACTCAAAGTAACATGTGCCGCATTTACAACAATAACGTTGTCTCCACAGTCTACGTGAGGAGTGAAGTTAGTTTTGTATTTACCACGTAAAAAGTTCGCAATAATTGCAGAAACTCTTCCAAGTGGAAGGTCTTTTACGTCTACTAAGACCCACTCTTTGTTGACCGTATTTGGGTTGGCAGAAATTGTTTTGTAACTTAGTGTATTCACAATAAATGTTTTAAATCCGTTAAAAATCGTTTCAACGGGCTGCAAATGTACGATTATATATCGCTTTGTAAAATTTTTTATTCTAATTTTTTATAGACGGAAAAAGAAAGCCTTTTTTTATTAGTGTGCCTCTAACCAATTGTTTCCGATTCCGATATCTACAACTAAGGGGACATCGATGTCAAAGGCATTTTCCATTTCATTTTTAACCATAGTTTTTAAAGCATCTACCTCTTCTTTTGGTACATCAAAAACAAGTTCATCATGAACCTGTAGTAACATTTTTGATTTCCATGATTCTGATTTTAAACGTTTTTGAATGGCAATCATGGCTAGTTTTATAATGTCTGCGGCACTTCCCTGAATAGGAGCATTTACTGCATTTCGTTCAGCAGCCCCTCTTACAATAGCATTTTGTGAATTTATATCTTTCAAATAGCGCCTTCTTCCCAGTACAGTTGCTACATATCCATGGTCTCTAGCAAAATCTACTTGATCTTTTATGTAGGCACGCAATTTTGGGTAGGTAGCATAATAGGTTTCAATAAGTTCTTTAGCTTCTGCACGACTTAAATCAGTTTGCTGACTAAGACCAAAAGCTGAAACGCCATAAATAATTCCAAAATTTACCGTTTTAGCATTACTGCGTTGTGCTCTAGTAACTTTTTCTAATGGAACTTCAAATACTTTTGCAGCTGTAGCTCTATGAATGTCTTCATTGTTTTGAAAGGCAGAAAGCATTCCTACATCTTTACTAAGTGCAGCGATAATTCGCAATTCGATTTGTGAGTAATCGGCTGCAAGTAATACATGATTTTCATCTCTTGGAATAAAAGCTTTTCTAACTTGTTGACCTCGCTCTGTTCTAATTGGAATGTTTTGAAGATTAGGTTTATTACTACTTAAGCGACCTGTTGCCGCAACGGCTTGATTATAGATGGTATGAACACGTCCTGTTTTTGGGTTAATTTCATTTGGAAGCGCATCAACATAGGTGTTCTGTAGTTTTTGAAGAGAACGCCAATCTAAAATTTTTGAAATGATAGAGTGTTCTTTTGCTAAATAAGATAGAACATCTTCTGCAGTAGAATACTGCCCTGTTTTCGTTTTTTTGGGCTTATCAACCAATTTTAATTTATCAAAAAGAATTAATCCTAATTGTTTTGGAGAGGCAAGATTAAAAGTTTCTCCAGCTATTTCAAAAATGTTTTTTTCTAAAACTGTAATGTCTTGTGAAAGTTTTTTAGATAAAACATTCAAAAAAGGAACATCTAAATTAATTCCCTCACATTCCATATCTGTTAATACAGAGAGAAGGGGAAGCTCCACTTTTTCATAAAGTCCTAGCGTCTTTGCAATACTCATTTCATTGTGAAAATATTCTTTTAGTTGAAGTGTAATGTCAGTATCTTCAACTGCGTATTCGGTCTGTTGCTCTAAGGAAACATCTCGCATATTACCTTGATTCTTTCCTTTTTTACCAATTAATTCAGTAATGGGCTGAGGAGAATAATTTAAATAGGTTTCTGCCAATATATCCATGTTATGTCTCATGTCAGGATTAATTAAATAATGCGCAATCATGGTATCAAAAAGAGGTGCATTTACTTCAATTCCATATGATCGAAGTACTTTTAAGTCATATTTAAGATTATGCCCTATTTTCTGAATTTTGGTATTTTCAAAAAATGTTTTTAAAGGGCCAAGAAGTTTTTGAGCTTCTTCTTTTTTTTCAGGAAGGGCTAGATAATATCCCTTTCCTTTAGACCAAGAAAAGGCAATTCCCACTAATTCTGCCTGTAAGGAGTCAAGTGAGGTGGTTTCCGTATCAAAGCAAACACTTTTTTGTTGCATTAACTCGTTGACCAATTGAGTTATTGCATAGGGTGAATTTACATATTGATACCAATGTTTATTGGAGACTAAATTCTGTTTTTTATCAACACTATTTTCAGTTACTTTCCCACCCCCAGGGGTAGAAAAAAGATCAAATTGTTGCCCTTGTTGGATAGACTTGTTTTCGTTTGCTTCGGATTCAATGGTTGTATTTTGTGGAGCAAATATTTTCTTAAAATTTTCGGCTATTCTTCGGAATTCTAATTCTTCAAAAAGGATTCCTACAGCATTTTCATCTGGAGTAGTTAATTCATATAACGTTGACTCAAAAGTGACAGGTACATCTAAAAGGATGGTAGCTAAAACCTTGGAAAGGACACCTAACTCTTTATTTGCTTCAATTTTTTCCTTAAGTTTCCCCTTGATTTCATGAGTGTTTTCTAAAAGATTTTCCATGCTACCGTATTCCTTTAGGAATTTCTTAGCCGTTTTATCTCCTACGCCTGGAAGCCCTGGTATATTATCTACAGCATCTCCCATCATCCCTAAATAATCAATAACTTGTTCTGGACGATCAATTTCAAATTTTTCTTGGACTTCTGGTATTCCCCATATTTCAATTCCATTTCCCATTCTAGATGGGCGATACATAAAAATATTTTCAGAAACTAATTGTGCAAAATCTTTATCAGGGGTTACCATAAAAACTTTATACCCTTCTTTTTCAGCTTGCTTTGCAAGGGTTCCTATAATATCATCTGCTTCAAAGCCTGCCTTTTCAATTACAGGGATGTGCATGGCCTCTAAAATCTTTTGAATATAAGGGACAGCAATTTTGATGGCTTCTGGAGTTTCATCACGATTGGCCTTATAGTCTGTAAAAAGTTTTGTTCTACTTTCAGATCCCCCTTTATCAAAACAAACGGCAAGATGGTCAGGTCGTTCTCTTTTTATTACATCTAATAAGGAATTTGTAAACCCCATAATAGCAGAGGTATCCATTCCTTTTGAATTTATTCTAGGGTTTTTAATAAATGCATAATAACCTCTAAAAATAAGGGCAAATGCATCTAATAAAAAAAGTCGTTTTTGGTTACTCATAGGCTAAATATATAAAACCCTAGGGCAAGGAGAATCATCCTTCTATTTTATTTAATAATAGACTTATTTTTTCAACAATAGAAGGCATATCCCAGCCTAATTCTATGTGTAGTGATTCTGTTTTCCCATGGTTAATAAAAGTATCTGGTATACCCTCTAATTGAACAGGAAGAGTGTAGTTTTCTTGAGCAGCAAATTCAAGTACTGCACTTCCAACGCCTCCAGCTTTTACTCCGTCTTCAAAAATAATAAGAGCTTTATGTGTTTTACATATAACATGTAACATTTGAGTATCTAGAGGTTTTACAAAACGCAAATCATAATGAGAAAAAGCATCTGAATTGGTACTATTTTTAATTGCATCTTCAATAATTGTTGCCAATGTTCCCAATGAAAGAATAGCAATGGTAGTTCCTTTTTTTAATAAGCGTCCTTTCCCCCATTGGATTGTTTTGAAGTCATATACCTCTTTTGTTTTTGTGGTATAGCCTCTTGGATATCGAATGGCTAAGGGATGTTTTATTCCTTGTTGAGCGGTAAACATCAGATTTTGTAATTCTTCTGCATCTGAGGGGCTCACAATATGTAAGTTTGGAATACACCTCAAAAAAGAAAGATCAAATACACCATGGTGGGTGGACCCATCGTGACCTACTAACCCTGCACGATCAATACAAAAAATAACACCTAAATTTTGTAGGGCTACATCATGAATTACTTGATCATAAGCCCGTTGTAAAAAAGTTGAATAAATGACACAAAAAGGCAGCATGCCCTGGGTAGCCATTCCAGCAGCAAGCGTAACGGCGTGTTGCTCAGCAATACCAACATCAATACAACGCTCTGGTATCTCCTCCATCATTTTAACAAGTCCACTTCCGGTAGGCATAGCGGGTGTAATGGCAATAATTTTTTTGTTTTTTTTGGCCAATTTGAGTAGTGTATTTCCAAAAACTTCTTGAAATTTAATTTTTTGATGACTTTGAAGAGGATTGAGTTTTCCGGTCATTGGGTCAAATTTTCCGGGCGCATGATACGTAACTTGATGGTCTTCTGCAGGAAGAAGACCTTTCCCTTTTTTTGTTACGAGATGTAAAACACGAGGACCAGAAACTTTTTTCTGATACTCAAAGGTTTTGATTAGCAAATGAATGTTATGTCCATCAATGGGTCCTGAATAATCAAGATTAAGGGCTTTGAAAAAGTTTGGTGCTGTTGATGTTTCTTTTTTTGCAGTTTCAAAATAGTTTTTTAATGCGCCAACACTTGGGTCAATACCCATTGTATTATCGTTTAGTATTACCAACACATTTGCCTGAGTAGTTCCTAAATGATTCAATGCTTCAAAGGCCATACCATTTGCAATGGACGCATCACCAATAATGGCAATATGCTGCTTGTTATTCCCTTTTAATTTTGAACTTAATGCCATTCCTAAAGCTGCAGAAATTGAAGTTCCAGCATGCCCTGTGCCAAATGAATCAAAGAGACTTTCTTCTCTATTTGGAAAGCCACTAATGCCTCCTTTTTGGCGTAATTTTTTAAAAGCGGATTTTCGTCCAGTTAACATTTTATGCCCATAAGCTTGATGACCTACATCCCAAATTAAAATATCATCAGGAGTGTTAAAGCAATAGTGCAAGGCAACTGTCAGTTCAACGGTTCCTAAACTTGATCCAAGATGACCCTCTCCTTTTGATAAAGCACGAATTATTTCTTTTCTTAACCAAGTTGCAAAGTCAGGCAATTCAACTTGAGAAAGTTGTCGCAATTCTTCAGGATAAGAAACTGATGAAAATTGATAATCTGACATGATGTAAAGGTAACAGAAATATAGGGGCTATAAATGCCTTTGGAATTTGTATTTTTGAACATGGAACTAGACGATAATTATTTCATGAGCTTAGCCCTTGCCGAGGCAAGAAAAGCGGCTCTTGCAGATGAAGTTCCTGTGGGGGCAATTGTTGTTGTTGGTCAGCGCATTATTGCACGTGCACACAATTTAACAGAACAATTAAATGATGTAACAGCACATGCAGAAATGCAAGCCATTACTTCAGCAGCAAATTATCTTAATGGAAAATATTTAGTGGGCTGTTCCCTTTATGTCACCTTAGAACCGTGTATTATGTGTGCAGGAGCATTAACTTGGAGTCAATTAGAGCGAGTGGTATATGGTGCTTCGGACCCTAAAAGAGGCTTCCATCAAGCTGCACTTTCGCTTCATCCTAAGACAACTGTTTTAGGAGGGATAATGGCTGAGGAGGCCAAATTGTTATTAGATGATTTTTTTAGAGAAAAAAGGAAATAAAAAAGCACCTCATTGCTGAAGTGCTTATGCTTTTTGTAATAATATGTAAATTATAATACAGTAATACTGGAAGCTTGCTTCCCTTTTTTACCATCTTCTTCTACATACTCTACTTTTGCCCCTTCTCTTAGGGTCTCACCGTTAAGTGCTGAAATGTGAACGAAAACGTCTTCTCCAGAGTCATCGTTTGTTATAAAACCAAATCCTTTAGCTTCATTGAAAAATTTAACCGTACCAGTCATTGTATATTTTGTATTAATTATTTTGGCAAAGTTACGTTTAAAATCTGTGAATAAAACTTTTTTTAACACTTTTTATCTATCAAAGTATTTGATTATCAATCTTTTTAGAAAATTATTGATAAAAAAAAATAAGTAATAATGGGAATTTAAAAGCGTTTTTTAAAAATAAATTTAATTGTAATTATTTTCTAAATTTAGATGTAGCTTCTTGTTTTTTTCGCATCTTTTTAAGGTTTTCTTCACTCATTGTATAATCTTGAAGGCGTTTTCCTTTCCAATGATGGTATAAAAATAGGGGGAGATAAATAAAGGCACCACCCAAAACGGTAAACCCAATAATACGTTCACCGGTTGAAAAGTCAATTTGAGCTTTATAATAAATTCCACAGGCAAGAGCTACCAAAAGAATAAAAAACAAAACACGTAAGATTATTTTCATTCCTTCTCAGTTGCTCTTGATTGAAGTGCTAATTCTTTGAGTTGACTTGCATCCAATGCAGCTGGAGCATCAATCATGATATCGCGGCCACTATTATTTTTTGGAAAGGCAATAAAGTCTCTAATGGTTTCTTCGCCACCTAATATTGCAACCAATCGATCTAATCCAAATGCTATTCCTCCATGTGGGGGAGCACCAAACTGAAAGGCATTCAACAAAAAGCCAAACTGAGCTTGGGCTTCTTCTTTAGAAAAGCCCAATAAATCAAACATCTGTGATTGTAGTAATTGATCATGAATTCTAATGGATCCTCCACCAATTTCATTTCCATTTAATACCAAATCATAGGCATTGGCTTTCACTGATCCCGGATCAGTTTTTAGTAAGTTCAGTTGCTCTGGTTTAGGCGCTGTAAAAGGATGATGCATCGCATGATAGCGCTTACTTTCTTCATCCCATTCTAACAAGGGAAAATCTGTTACCCATAGTGGAGAAAATTCTTCAGGATTTCTTAGCCCTAGTTTTTCTGCTAATTCCATTCTTAAGGCGCTTAATTGAGTTCGGGTTGTTTGTGTTTCACCAGAAAGGACTAAAATTAAATCTCCGGGCTTAGCACTACAACAGGATGCCCATCCACTTAAATCTTCTTCAGTAAAGAATTTATCTACGGAAGATTTATAACTCCCATCCACATTACACTTTACCCAAATCAAACCTTTTGCACCAATTTGAGGTCGTTTTACCCAATCAATTAATGCATCTATTTCTTTTCTACTCATTTTAGCAGCCTCAGGTACTGCAATTCCTACAACTAGCTCCTGACTATCAAAAACTCCAAATCCTTTGCCTTGTGCAACATTATTTAATTCATTAAAAGTCATTCCAAAACGAATATCTGGCTTGTCGTTTCCATAGGTTTTCATTGCCTGATCATATGATATTCTTGGAAAAGGTCTGGGTTTAATTCCTTTAATGGTTTGTAAAAGATGTTGGGTTAAGCCTTCAAATTGATTTAAAACATCTTCCTGTTCTACAAAAGTCATTTCACAATCAATTTGAGTGAATTCTGGCTGACGGTCTGCTCTTAAATCTTCATCGCGAAAACACTTAACAATTTGAAAGTATTTATCCATTCCACCGACCATTAACAATTGTTTAAACGTCTGTGGAGACTGGGGTAAAGCATAAAACTGACCTTCATTCATGCGAGAAGGTACAACAAAATCACGCGCTCCTTCTGGAGTAGATTTTATCAAATAAGGTGTTTCAACATCAATAAAACCAGTTTGAGTCAAATAATTTCTTACTGCCATTGAAACTTGAGATCGAAAGATCAATTTTTCCTTAACAGTATTTCTTCGAATATCTAAATAACGATATTGCATACGTAATTCTTCTCCTCCATCTGTACTATCTTCAATGGTGAAAGGAGGCGTTTTTGCTTGGTTGAGAACCGTTAATTCTTCTACTAAAACTTCAATATCACCTGTGGCAATATTTGGGTTTTTAGATTCTCGTTCAATTACCCTTCCTTTAACTTTAATAACAAATTCTCTTCCTAGGGTTTGCGCTTTCTCAAAAACAGTTTTTGGAGTTCGTTCTTCATCAAATACTAATTGGGTTATCCCGTAACGATCTCTTAAATCAGTCCAAATGATAAAGCCTTTATTTCTGTTTTTTTGTACCCACCCCGAAAGGGTTATTGTACTTTTTAGATGTTCTAAGGAGAGTTCTCCACAATGGTGTGTTCTGTACATGGTTTTCTTAATGTATGACAAAAATAAAAAATCCTAAGGCGTGAACCCTAGGATTTCAATTTCTTTATAAAATCCTTTTAAACCAAAGTTTAATCGAGTATACTATGGAAAATGTAGAAGGGACAATTACAAGGGTTAAAAAGGTAGCAAAAGTAAGTCCAAAAATCACCGTCCATGCTAGTGGCCCCCAAAAGATTACATTGTCTCCACCAATATAAATTTTCGGATCCCATTCAGAAAAAAGAGAGAAAAAGTCAATATTAAGTCCAATAGCTAAAGGAATAAGACCTAGTACCGTTGTGATGGCAGTTAAAATCACAGGACGTAATCTTGCGGTTCCACCTTCAACAATAGCTTCAGTTGCTAAATTTTTAGCTAACATTTCGCCTTCAGCAAGTTTTTCTGAACTACTTTTTCGATCAATTAGAAGTTGAGTATAGTCCAAAAGAACAACACCATTATTTACAACAATTCCTGCCAAAGCAATTATACCCATCATGGTCATTAAAATAACAAAAGGCATTTGGAAAGCAATTAAGCCTAAAAAGACACCTGTAAAACTTAAGAAAATAGAAAGTAATATGATAAGGGGTTTGGAAATAGAATTGAATTGAAAAACAAGTAGTAGTAAAATTAATCCTAAGGCTGTTGCTAATGCATTAGACAAAAAAGCCATATTTTTTTCTTGTTCTTCAATTTCTCCAGAAAACTTAAAACTGTCGCCGTCAGAAAGGGTATAATTTGTGAGGGCACCTTTCACCTGATCAACAACAGCATTTGCGTTATATCCAGCAAGTACAGAGGAATAAAGGGTTACAACACGTGTTAGACTTCGGTGTTTAATCGCATTAAAACTATTTTTCTTTTCTTTTCTTATTAGGGCAGAAACTGGGATCTCTCTAATTTTACCTGTAGCCTGATCTCTAAAAATAATGTTTTGATTGAACAATGCATTGTCATCATAACGGTTATCTTTATTAAACCTTACATTAATGTCATAATCATCTCCATCTCTTTTATAAACGCCTGCTTTTGAACCAAACAATGAGGTCCGAAGTAGTTGTCCAACTTGCGAAGCAGAAACGCCTAATTCTCCCGCTTTTTTTCGATCAATGTTTAATTCTAATCCTGGTTTGTTTTTATTTACGTTTATTTTAAGTTCTTCAACACCATCAACATTGATTCTACTTAGGTGTTTTTTCATTTTTTCTGCTGTTTGAATAAGGCCCAAATAATTTTTACCAGTAATTTCAATTGTAATAGGATATCCTGCTGGCGGACCATTTGCATCTTTCTCAACAGAAATTGAAACTCCAGGGAATTTTCCAAGTAATTGTTTTTGAATATCTTTTCGTAAAGATTCACTTGAGGTCCCTTCTCTAAACTTAAACTCTTGCATTGTAAGTGAAATCCTCCCCTTATGAGGAAGTTCATTTGTATTTCCAGCATCTATTTCTGGATTTCCAGCTCCTTCTCCAACCTGAGCAACTAGAGATTCTACCAAAAGATTAAATCCATTTTTATTGTATTGAGAACGCTCTATAACAGAGAAGATCTCTTGTTCTATTTTCTTAGTAGTTTCATTAGTTTTGGTAATTGCTGTTCCTTCGGGATATTCAATAAACACAAATATTTGTTTTGGTTGATTGTCTGGGAAAAATTCCACTTTAGGAGGGAAAATTCCCATTAATGCAAAAGAGGAAAACAGCAATAAAAAGGTACCGCCTAAGAAAAAATAAGGTTTAAAACCACTTAGCGCATAGGAAAGGAAGATTCTGTACCCATTTTCTAGACGTACTAAAAATGTATTTTGAAATACCGTAGCCCATTTTTTGATGAAAAACTTATAAAGCCAAAACAATAAAGGAATTAATATCATTAAGTTTCCAAAAACCCGAACAGAGGGTGATCCAAACAGGAGAATGATTCCAAGGCCCCCCATAAAAAAGGTAAGACGCCATAAACTTTTGAAACTTATTTCACGTTCACTTATTTCCATAAATTGAGAAACTAACATTGAGTTAAAGAAAATGGCAACAATTAACGACGATCCTAATACTACCGATAAGGTAATGGGAAAGTAGATCATAAATTCTCCCATTAAACCTGGCCAAGCTCCAAGAGGAAGGAAGGCCGCAATGGTAGTGGCAGTAGACACAATAATTGGAAATGCAATTTCACCAATTCCAGCTTTGGCAGCTGCAATCCGAGACATTCCTTCTTTTTCCATAAGACGGTAAACGTTTTCGACGACAACAATTCCGTTATCTACAAGCATTCCAAGCCCCATTACTAATCCAAAAAGCACCATCGTATTTAATGTATACCCTAAGGCAGACATAATCATAAAGGACATGAACATCGACATTGGAATGGCAAAACCAACAAATAATGCATTTCGAAATCCTAAAAAGAACATAAGAACTACTATAACTAAAATAACTCCAAAAATGATGCTGTTTACCAGTTCACTTACTTGGTTGAGGGTCATATTAGATTGATCATTTGAAATCTTAATTTCAAGATCAGAAGGCAGCCCTATTTCTTGAGGAACTAAAACTAATTCTTTTATTTGTTGTGAAGCAATTACAAGATTCTTACCCCCTCTTTTTATGACATCTAAGAGCACTGCTTTTTTTCCAAAAGAACGAGCAAACGAAGTTTTTTCTTTTTCCTTAAAGGAAATTTCTGCAAGATCACCAAGGTAAACTGGACCATTATCTGTTTTAACTACAAAACTTTTTAGCGCTTGTGGGTCTTGAATTTCCCCGGTAAGACGAATGGTTCTTCTCTGTCCACCGCTTACGATATTTCCGCTAGAGATAGTTGTATTTTCTCTCGAGATAGCACCTAAAATATCATTAAAAGAAACCTTTGCAGCGGTCATCTTATAAATATCCACAGCTACTTCAACTTCAAATAATTGAATTCCCCTAATGTTTACTTCTTTGATTTCTGGTAATTGCTCAATCCTACTTTCAAGTCTTTCTGCATAGACTTTTAACTGTTCAATAGGATAATCACCAATTAAACTAATATTTAAAATAGGTTGTAATTCAGAAAAGTCTAACTCAAAAATATTAGGTTCTACTTTAGCATTGTTAAACACAGGCCAGTCTGCTCCAGAAGTAATTCCATCTGCTAGATCTTTTACCTTTTGTTTTGCATCATCAATTGAAATACTTTCATCAAATTCTACTACAATTACAGAAAAATCTTCGGAGGATGTAGACCTAATCTCAACTAAGTTAGGAACCCCTTTTAAGGCTTCCTCCAAAGGATCTGTAACCGTTCTTTCAATATCTTCAGCTGTGTTTCCAGGATAAATAGTATTAACAAATATTTTAGTATCGTTAATTTCCGGGAATGATTCTCTGGGCATATTGAAATAAGAACTTATTCCTAAAATGAAAAAGATGGCCATAATCACATAGATTATAGTCCGGTGATCAATTGCCCAGGACGAAAAAAGAAATTCTTTTGTATTTGATGTTTTCATTGACTTTGCCATTATTGTTCAATTCTTTTTACTTTTTGCCCAGTAACTAAAAGACTGACTCCTTCATCGACAATTAAATCTTCAGTATTAACTCCTTTAGTTATTTCAACCAATTCATCTTTAGACATACCTAGGGTTACAAATCGTTGTTCCGCTATGTATCCATTATTTTCTTCTTGTCTTGTTAGGATAAACACAAAAGAATTTCCCTTGGCATTTTTTCTAATCACTCTAAATGGAATCATTAAAGCTTCTAGATTTGAATAATCAACAATACTTAAACGTGCATTTAAATTAGGCTTAATCATTCCAGTTGGGTTTTTAATAGGTGCCTCTACTCTAAAAGTCCTGTTGTTCGGTTGGATAAAATTTCCAGTTTGACGCACAACAGTGTTTTGAGTTATATTAAGAACAGGGATTGATACTTTTGCTAAACTTCCTTTTGTAATATTTGCTAAATAGTTTTCAGGAACATCAGATTCAACATACATATTATCAAGATTTACAATTCGCATTATAGGAGTCATTCCTGGAGCAAGTGTGGATCCTTTTTGGGCAATTATTTCATCAATAACTCCGCTGAAGGGAGCGTATATTTTAGTTTTAGAAAGTTGGTTGCGCATTTGAGCAACCTGTTTTTGTTGAGACTTAAATCGTGTTTTTGCCTCCAAATACATCATCTCTGAACCAATTTTTTGATCCCATAGGCGCTGGGTCCGCTCAAAAGTGGTTTTAACTAATTCTAGTTGAAGTTTCATTTGATCTAACTGATCCTGGAGCCCAGCACCATCAATTACTGCCAACAAGGTTCCTTTTTTAACTTCTTGACCTTCTTTTACTAAAATTTGATTTAACCTTCCTCCAAATTCAGGAAATAATTGAAGGTTTTTACGTGTTTTGATATTGGCTTGAATTTCAATGGTATGATTGAAAATCTGAGGTTTTATTTCAAGGGCAGTAACTAAGACTCGTTTTTGGCTGCCTGAGATTTTTTCAAGCTTTTGATTTAATGAGTCTAAAGCAAGTGTTAATCCTTTTATTTGTAGAGTATAGTTTGCTTTTTGGATTTGAAGTTCGTCTAAAGTACCCTTATTGGAAGTAATTGATGATACTACTTTTTCTGTTTCTTGGCCACAGGCCACTAAAAGAAAAGAAAAGCTGAGAGATATAATGGTCTTTTTCATAATTTTTATTGTTGAGATGTGTTAAGAAGAGTCTCAAGGCCTATTTTTTTTTGCACAACACTTTGAATAGCTTTTAAGTAATTGTTTTGAGCACTATAAAGTTGAAGCTGAGCTTGGCGTAATTCAAAAGAACCAACCATGCCTTCAAAATATTTAATTTGGTTTTTATTTTTAATTCGATTAGCTAACGCTAAATTTTCTTTAGAGGTAAAATAATTTTCTACTGCTAGTTTATATTTGTTTGAAGCAGCTTGAGTTTCAATAAAAATCCGCTCCTTAGTTTCTTTTAATAAAGATCTTGCCTGAGACACCGAAATTTTGGCCTTTTGAGAACTAGCGCGCCGCTTTAATGAGCTAAAAAGAGGGACTTGTAATTGAACGCCAAATAGAGAGGCTCCAAACCATTTTTGATCAACATTTGTAAAAGTAAACGATTCACTGTTTCCAGTATAATTTCCATTTAAAAAAGCTGATATCCTAGGAAGGCTTTTTGAACGTTCGTACCTGTACAATAAGCTCTCTGAAAGTAAATTATTTTCAGCTATTTTAATATCAATATTATTTTCTATTTTAAAATTCTCATCAGTTATTTTGAATAAGTCTGGTGTTGTTAGCACCTCAAGGCTGTCAGATAAAAACAAAGGTGATGCAGTAGGAAAGCCTAGAAGAAGTTTCAACATGTTAAGTGTGGTTCGCTCCATATTCTGAGCATAACGCAATTGACTTTCAACACCAGAAAGCGTAAGGCGAAGTTGCTCAACACTTTGTTCTTCATCAAAACCATTTTTAAAAAGCTGAATTAATTCAATCAGGTTACTATTTAAATTACCTCTATTTTTCTCTAAAAAACTAATATTTTCTCTAACCAATAATACAGAGAAGTAACTATTGACGATGTTTTTCCGAATTCCAAGGACTGTTTTCTCTAAAATGTTTTTTGAAGCATCAAGATAAACTTTAGTGGCTTCTATTCCAACGACATAGGAACCATCAAAAATTAATTGATTTAATGTTATACCAGCAGACATAGTTTGAGGAGTTCCAAATTGAACTTCTGCAAATTCCCCATCATTCCCCCCAAAAAATTGAGCTGGTATTAGAGAAGTGGGTAGTTCAATAAAGTTTTGGTAATCAGCTCTAGCTCTTAATTGAGGTAATCCTGTCGCTATGGTTTTCCATTTTTCTTTGTATGCCTTTTGTACCTCTAAGTTTGCATTAATTATGTTTCGGTTATTTTCCAGCCCAAATTCAATAGCTTCCTCTAGGGTAACTGCTTCAGGAAAATCTTGAGCCTGGAGGACACTTAGGCCAAAAAAAAGGAGTTGAAGGATGTTTGTTTTTTTGATCATAAATCCATTTCTTTTTTATAATTCTCTAATTTTATAATCCCCTCATGTGTACACAAGGCGCGAAGATGATATTCCGAAAAATTTAGAAGTAAATCCTCAATTTTATAGATTTCAATTGGGAATAATTTGATGTTTGTGATACCACGAATTCCATTAAAGAAAATCCTAACCACAAAATCTACATCAATATCCTTTCTAAATATTCCAGTTTGGATCCCCTCCTGAATACTATTTGAAAACAGCCCACTTAATGCACTAAATTCTTTTTCTTTTAATTTTGAGTATAGTGAAGGGTAATATTTTTGTAATTGGTATTGAGGAGAATTTTTTTCACTTGACAAATGATTTAATGCCTCTTTTTTTATTTGGTAAAGCTCTATGATAGGGTCTTTAGATTGTTTTGATATAACATTTATTTTCTTTATTATTCCATCTAAATGATTCACAGCGCTTTGCTCAACTAATTCGTCTTTTGTGGGAAAGTGAACGTAAATTGTTTTTTTTGAGACCCCCATGTGTTTGGCAATGTCATCCATGGTGACACTTTTATATCCGTATTGTAAAAAAAGCTGGATTGATTGATCCACAATTTTTTTTTTCATTGCCTAATTTTTGGCAAATATACAAAAGGAAACTTTAGAAACAAAAAAAGTTTCTTCCGTTTTTATAGCTTTACTATTCCGTTAAAATCATATTTTTAAAAAAAATAATTAATGGAATCACTTTCCAGGTATCAAATATTGTTCGATAATTATCTTGAAAATAATAAACAAAAGTCCAAACCTCATGGACTTTATGCTCCCATACAATACATATTAAGCTTGGGAGGAAAGCGGTTACGACCTTTGTTAGCTCTCATGGCAACTGAAGCTTTCGGGAATAAGCCAGAAGATGCATTACCCGCAGCTCTTTCTGTAGAAGTCTTTCACAACTTCACGTTAATACACGATGATATTATGGATCAAGCTCCCCTTAGAAGAGGCGCTCCTACCGTACATAATAAATGGGATGAAAATACAGGAATACTTTCAGGAGACGCAATGTTAATTCAAGCATATCAATGCTTAGAATCTTACCCAAATGAACTTTTCGTCAAGCTCATTAATCATACCAGTAAAACGGCTTTAGAAGTTTGTGAGGGGCAACAATATGATATGGATTTTGAAACTCAAAAAGATGTTACAATCTCTGCTTATCTGGAAATGATTCGACTTAAGACAGCAGTTTTAGTTGGACATTCTCTAAAAATAGGCGCATGGATTGGGAATGCCTCCGATCAAGAGGCTCAATTACTATATGACTTTGGTGTTTTATTAGGGCTGGCATTTCAAATCCAAGATGATTATTTAGACGCTTTTGGTGATCCGAAAGATTTTGGAAAACAAGTGGGAGGTGATATTCTTGAAAATAAAAAAACAATACTTTATCATGAAGTGATGAAAATTGGAAATACTAAAGAAAAAGAGGCGCTTTTTCATTGGTATGATACCATTGAAAAAAACAATCAAAAAGTAATAGCCGTAAAAAATATATTTAAAAGTAGTGGCGCATCAATAGCCAGTCAAAAATTAGTTACTTCTTATACGGAAGATGCATTTAAAAAACTCGAAAGCTTAATTATTTCTGCGCAAGGAAAAGAGCTATTAATTGAATTTGGGCAGAATTTGATGAACAGAAAATTCTAAAACAATCTTTTTACAAGGGCCCTTAAGAACCAGCTAATTTGACGTAAAGAAAAAGAAGAAGCAATTTTAAGTTCTTCAATAAAGCTTGTTTTTTCATCTAGAAAACGAAAGATTGTTAAAGGACTGTTTTTGTTAAACATCCTTTCAAATAATTTACTACCCTGGCTATTGTATTTGGAAAGTACATCTAAAAAAAGAAGGTCATAAAACCAAAATCTATTTTTAATATTAAAATGATTCAATGGTTTTCCTGTTTTTAAAAAAGAAACAACTTTTGAAACATTCCGACTGGTATTCATAAAGGTAAAGCCCGTACTAGCTTTTGTCCATCCTCCTGCGGTCCCAATATTTAACAATGAGGGTGTATTGAATTGATCAAAAGGAAAGCTACTCATGGGAATATTTCCTTGTTCTTTTTCTTCAATTTCATACTCTGTAATCCTCTGATTTTTTAAATAGGATATAATACCTTCTTCATATTCCTTTTTTTCTAAAAGATTTGCTGAAAAAAGTGTGTATTCTACAAGTGCATTTTTTGAGTCAAGTGGTAAAACATACAAAAAACGCGTTTCTTTTTTTTGCTCAATATTAAAATCCATAAATAAGATTTTGTTTGGATCAAATTGTTCTGACTTTGTTTTAATAAACCACCCTATAAAATGTTGTTTTAATACAGGATACTTTTTTTGATTGTAAAGAGCAGTTGGATCGAATACACTGTTAAAAACATTTTTTGAGCTAAACGTACCTTCTGTGGTAATTACTTTAGAGGCGTTACCTTCAGTTTTTAGTGCTGTTATTTCCGCAGATAAATACTGAATATTTTTTTGGCTTTCAATTTTTTCACGACAGGCTTTATAAAAGCCTTTTGAACGCAGCATCTTATATTGATATGGAGCTAACTTAAAGTCTAATGAAACTGAGGATGATAAGAAAGTAGCAACATCCCATTTTTTTTCTAATAGTTCCTCAAAAGCACCTTCTTTTTTTCCCCAAAAAGACCATGTTCTGTCATTTGTATTTTTTGATTCCTTTTCAATTAAAAGAATATCCTTTTTTGAAAAAAAAGGATCCTCACTCAAGGCATAAAGAAGTAAAAGTCCAGAGGCGCCTCCTCCACATATAATATAATCAAAAACTGGCTTTTCCATAGACTTTAGTAAAAGTAATTAAAACAGTCTAAATTTTATTGAATTCCAAAGGAACTCTTTACTTTTACACAAAATTAAATAAATTGGAAAAAATACTTTTCTTTTTTGAAGGAATAGACCCTGTATTAGCTGCGTTTTATGCAACCTTGTTTACTTGGGGACTTACTGCTCTTGGAGCTTCCTTAGTATTTTTTGTGAAAAGCATGAATCGTGCTCTTTTAGATGGCCTTCTAGGATTCACAGGAGGAGTAATGGTGGCAGCTAGTTTTTGGAGTTTACTCGCTCCAGGAATTGAAATGAGCCCAGGGGAAGGTTTCGTGAAAGTAATTCCAGCAGCTGTGGGATTTGGACTGGGAGCATTATTTATTTTTGGTTTAGATAAAGTCTTACCCCATATTCATATAAATTTTAAAGAAAGTGAAGGGATCAAGACTCCATGGCATAAAACAACGTTACTAGTTTTAGCAATTACCCTTCATAATATTCCAGAGGGTCTTGCAGTAGGTGTTCTTTTTGGAGGTGTTGCTGCTGGAATTCCTGAGGCCTCTATTGCAGGGGCAGTTGCTTTAGCAATAGGAATTGGAATTCAAAATTTTCCTGAAGGTTTGGCAGTCTCGATGCCCCTAAGAAGACAAGGGGTGAGTCGTTTTAAAAGTTTTTGGTATGGTCAACTCTCAGCAGTAGTTGAGCCAATAGCTGCTGTAATCGGTGCAGTTGCTGTTTCTTTTTTCACACCGATTCTTCCTTATGCACTTGCATTTGCAGCGGGAGCGATGATATTTGTTGTGGTTGAAGAAGTTATTCCTGAGACTCAACAAGACAAACATACAGACATTGCCACTCTAGGATTTATTGGAGGCTTTATCGTAATGATGACTCTAGACGTTGCTCTAGGTTAGTATTATGCTTCATCGAATGATTGCCAACCCTGAGCGGTAAGCTCTATTTGTTGTCCAAGACCATTTATAAGTTGGCATCCTCCGCCCAAGTCACAAGCATGTCCGATAATAGAAAGTAAAGGATGATTTTTAATTTTATCAAATTCTTTTTGATCAACTGTAAATAAAAGCTCATAATCTTCACCGCCATTTAAAACAGCCGTAGTTGTATTTAACTTAAATTCTTCACAAATTCTTATCACTTCATGATCAATAGGCAGTTTTTCTTCAAAAAGATGAAACCCAACCTGTGATGCCTTTGAAAGATGTAAAATTTCAGATGAGAGACCGTCACTTATGTCAATCATTGAGGAAGGAGTGACTTCTAATTCTTTTAATAATTCAATCACATCTTTACGTGCTTCTGGTTTTAGTTGGCGCTCAATGCTGTAGGCATAGCTACTTAGATCAGGTTGGTTATTTGGATTTACTTTAAAAACAGCTTTTTCACGTTCTAGAATTTGTAACCCTGAGTAAGCTCCTCCTAAATCACCACTTACAACAAGTAAATCATTTTCTTTAGCTCCAGAGCGGCGAGTAATTTTTTCTTCCTTAACAGTACCAATTGCAGTTACCGAAAGAGTAAGTCCCGAAGTACTACTGCTAGTATCTCCTCCGACAAGATCTATTTTATGATTTTTACATCCCAGTAAAATACCTGCATATAATTCTTCTAGTGCCTCAAGGGTAAATCGATTGGAAACCGCAAGAGAAATAGTAATTTGAGTAGGCTGGGCATTCATTGCGTAAATGTCAGATAGATTTACCATAACTGCTTTATATCCCAAGTGTTTTAGAGGCATATAGCTTAAATCAAAATGCACCCCTTCAATTAAAAGGTCAGTACTTACGACTGTCTTCCCCTGGGATAAATCTAAGATAGCAGCATCATCTCCAATTCCTAAAACACTAGATTTTTGGGTTAAATCAAAAGTCTTAGTTAAATGATCAATTAAAGCAAACTCTCCCAGAGAAGAGATTGTAGTTTTTGAAGGATTTTTATTTTCTAACATTTGCCAAAAGTACATATCCTATCGAAAAGGTTAAACTTTATTCTCTCTAATGTTTTTTACTTAATTTTGAAAAAAAACATGAAACGACTTGCCCAATCGCTTGTAACACTTTTTTTTGTTTCTTGTTTTAATACAGAAATAATTGACTCTGTTTCTTTAGAAACCCCACCAACAGTAACGCCTGGGAATTCTTCAGTAAATCTTAGCGGAAAAGTTCCTTGTGAAAATGGGATGGCGGGAGTATATCCTTGTTTGGGATATGATCTTTTGTCTCGCATTTCCCTTGAAGAGTTAGGAAGTCTTTCAGGGAATGATAATTGGGGCTGGACAGATCCTGAAACAGGAAAGGAATATGTAATTAGTGGTTTAGACGATGGGACTGCTTTTATAGATATTAGTAATCCTGAAGAACCTTTTTTTTTAGGAAAACTTTTAACCGCAACTGAAAATAGTAGTTGGAGAGACATTAAAGTATATAAAAACCACGCTTTTATAGTAAGCGAAGCTACTGATCATGGAATGCAAATTTTTGATTTAACTCAATTGAGAGATGTATTTTCTGTTCAAAACTTTACTGCAGACGCTCGTCTCACCTATTTTGGAAGCGCTCATAATATTGCCATTAATGAAATTAGTGGTTTTGCTTATGTTATTGGGTCAAATCGTTTTCAGGGAGGACCTATTTTCATTGACATTAATGATCCAAAGAATCCCAATGTTATAGGGGGTTATGCAGGAGCTTCGTACACTCATGATGCTCAAATAGTAAATTATCAAGGGCCTGATGTCACTTTCCAGGGAAGGGAATTGTTTTTTGGAAGTAATAGTGATGGAGGGGATAATAATCAAGTAGTAATTGTAGATGTGACAGACAAGACAACCCCTCAATTCATAAACAGCATTACATATGAAAATGGGGGCTATACGCACCAGGGATATTTATCTGAAGACCACCAATATTTTTTTTTAGGAGATGAATTAGATGAGCTTCGTTTTGGGGCACCAACTTTAACACGAATTTTCGATATTTCTGATCTCATGAATCCCGAGTTGCATGTAAATTATTTTACAGGAGTTTATGCCATAGATCATAATGGATATGTTAAAGAAAATAATTTTTTTCTTGCAAGTTATACAGCTGGTTTACGTGTTTCAGACATTAGTGAAATTGATACTAAAAAAGTTTCAGAAGCTGGATTTTTTGACACCTATCCTGCAAATAATAATGCTTCTTTTGAGGGTGTTTGGAGTGTTTATCCTTTTTTTGAAAGTGGAGTAATTGCTTTAAACGATATTAATTCCGGTGTATTTTTGATAAAAGCTTCTGAATAATGATAAATCACCCTTCTCTTTTATTATTATTAATCATGATCATTATAGGTTGTAGTCCTACTTCTAAAAGTGATTGGCCTAATTTACCTGATATTAAAGGAGAATGGGAATCTGTAAAGACCTATGGAGGAAGTTTAGAAGATGTTGCCCATGGAGTTATAACCACTTCTGACGGTGGTTTTATTGTAGTTGGGAACACTCAAAGTACGGACGGTATTTTTAGCACTAAAACGAGAGTAGGAAGTGATTTATTTGTGGTGAAATTTAGTGCTGATGTTGAGATCCAGTGGATACAGACCTATGGGGGAAGTAGTGACGATAGAGGATATGATATTGTTGAGCTAGAAAATGGGTATGCTATTATTGGGTATAGCAAAAGTTTTGATGGCGACGCGACATTAAATAAAGGTCAACACGATAACTGGCTTTTACGAATAGATACTGGAGGGAATCTTTTGTGGGAAAAAAGCTTCGGTTTTTTAGGACATGACCATGCCTATAATATTATTAGCACTCAAGATGGAGGACTTTTTTTTAATGGATTTTTGGATATTACAGCTTCTGATGGTTCTGGAATGGACGGAAAAAAGTCAAATAAGGGACAAAAACACGGAGCAGGAGAATTTTGGTGTCATAAACTTGATGCTAATGGTATTTTGCAGTGGCGTAGGTATTTTGGAGGTACAAGTAATGATCGCTCCTATGATGCTATTGAAACATTTGAAGGAGATTTTGTGCTTGTAGGATCTTCAGAAAGTCAAGATGTCGATGTGTCTAATCCAAGAGGAAGTTATGATGCTTGGATTGTAAAAATAAATAGTACGGGAGATTTCTTATGGGAGCGTTCCATTGGAGGTTCAGCATATGATATTGCCAACGCAGTTATTGAAAACAGAAAAGGCGATTATGTTGTTTTAGGACAATCTTTTAGTCAGGACGGTGACATTGACAAACCACTTGGATCTTCAGATGTATTTTTGTCTACTCTTTCGCCATCTGGGGAGTTAAAAAGTAATAAAAATATTGGAAATCAGGGATTTGATACGGCAAATGCACTAATTGAGCGTCCAGATGGAACCTTAATTTTTGTAGGCCATACCGCTCCTGATATTCTTGCTGCTGGTGAAAATTTACTTTCTAACAATGTATTTATAGCACACACTTTACCCAATGGGAGTGTTATTAATCAATATAAGCTAATTGGAAACAATCTAGATTTAGGCTATGATATTGCCCAATTAGAAGAAGGTAAAACCATTGTTGTGGGAAGTACAAAAAGCACTTTAGGGGATTATCCCCCCACAAAGGGAGGGACAGACTTTTTCATTGCTATTTTGCATTAAATCACTTGATTATGGTATAGGTTAAATCAATAGCAACAATCTAAAAATCAACAGAAATAGGTTATCTTTACGCATTATTTAGATTAATTCTTTATTAGAATGATTAAGGTTTCAGAAACAGCTAAAGTAAAAGTCTCTTCGCTAATGCGGGAAGAGGGCTTTGATCCCATACAAGATTATGTTCGGGTTGGGGTTAAAAGTGGCGGATGTTCAGGACTCTCATATGACTTAAACTTTGATAAAACTTTGGACACGGAAGATAAATTGTTTGAAGACAACCAAGTAAAAATTTTAGTAGATAAAAAAAGTCTTTTATATCTCATTGGAACTACTTTAGAGTACTCTGGAGGGTTAAATGGGAAAGGTTTTGTGTTTAACAATCCTAATGCACAACGTACTTGCGGTTGTGGGGAGAGTTTTTCACTTTAAAAACAAGAAAATGGCATATACTGAAGAAGAATTAAAGAAAGAATTAGAAACCAAAGAATATGAATATGGTTTTTATACGGACATAGAATCTGATACTTTTCCTGTTGGATTGAGTGAAGAGATCGTGCGTAAAATTTCCGAGAAGAAAGAGGAGCCTGAGTGGATGACCCAGTGGCGTTTAAATGCTTACAGATCATGGTTAGAGATGATAGAGCCTGACTGGGCCAATGTCACGTACAAAAAACCAGACTTACAATCAATTTCATATTATTCAGCACCCAAAAAACAGGCTAAATACGAAAGCTTGGATCAGGTTGACCCTGAGCTATTAGAAACGTTCAATAAACTAGGGATCTCTACTGACGAACAAAAAAAACTCTCTGGAGTTGCTGTAGATATTGTAATAGATTCTGTTTCTGTTGCTACTACGTTTAAGAAAACCTTAGCTGAAAAAGGCATAATTTTTTGTTCAATTTCAGAAGCAATTAAGGAACATCCTGAATTAGTAAAAAAATACATTGGAAGTGTTATTCCGCCAAAAGATAACTTTTATGCAGGCCTTAATAGTGCTGTTTTCACAGATGGCTCTTTCTGTTATATTCCTAAAGGGGTTCGTTGTCCAATGGAATTATCAACTTATTTTAGAATTAATCAAGCAGGAACAGGTCAGTTTGAGCGTACTTTAGTAATAGCAGATCAAGGTAGTTATGTGAGTTATTTAGAGGGATGTACGGCTCCTTCACGAGACGAAAATCAACTTCATGCTGCAGTAGTAGAGCTTATTGCATTAGATGATGCTGAAATAAAATATTCAACGGTTCAAAACTGGTATCCAGGAGATAAGAAAGGAAAAGGAGGCGTATTTAACTTTGTTACCAAACGAGGAATTTGCCATAACCGCTCTAAAATATCGTGGACTCAAGTTGAGACAGGCTCTGCGGTAACTTGGAAGTATCCTTCTTGTATATTAAAAGGAGATCATTCAATAGGTGAATTTTACTCGATTGCAGTAACCAATAATTATCAACAAGCAGATACTGGTACAAAAATGGTACACTTGGGAAAAAACACACGTAGTACTATTATTTCTAAAGGAATTTCTGCAGGAAAATCCCAAAATAGCTACCGGGGATTAGTTCAAGTAGGAGCTCGTGCTGAAAATGCGCGGAATTTTTCACAATGTGATTCTCTTTTAATGGGGAATGAATGCGGGGCACACACCTTTCCTTATATCGAAGCTAAAAGTAATTCAGCACAAATTGAACACGAAGCCACTACTAGCAAAATAGGAGAAGATCAAATTTTTTATTGTAATCAAAGAGGAATTGATACTGAAAAAGCCATTGCGCTTATTGTAAATGGTTTTAGTAAAGAGGTGTTAAATAAACTTCCAATGGAGTTCGCCGTAGAAGCACAAAAATTATTAGAAATCTCCCTTGAAGGATCAGTGGGATAAAAAATCAAGTATGTTAACGATTGAAAATTTACACGCCCAAATAGAGGGAAAAGATATTCTAAAAGGAGTTGACTTAGACGTCAAAGCAGGAGAAGTACATGCTATTATGGGTCCTAATGGTTCGGGAAAAAGTACCCTTTCTTCAGTAATTGCAGGAAATGAAAGTTATCAAATGACTGCAGGTAAAATGCTATTAAGAGGAAACGATCTTTCAGAATTGGATGCAGAAGAGCGTGCTCACGCAGGTGTTTTTCTTTCATTCCAATATCCAATTGAAATTCCTGGAGTGAGTGTAACAAACTTTATAAAAACGGCAGTAAACGCAAACAGAAAAGCCAAAGGCCTTAAAGATATGCCTGCAAGTGAGTTGTTAAAAAAAATTAGAGAAAAAGCCCAGATGCTAGATATAGATTCTAAATTTCTCTCTCGTTCATTAAACGAAGGATTTTCTGGAGGAGAAAAAAAGAGGAATGAAGTTTTTCAAATGGCTATGTTAGAGCCTTCTTTGGCTATTTTAGATGAAACAGATTCTGGCTTGGATATTGATGCCTTAAAAATTGTTGCCAATGGAGTAAACAAACTTAAAAGTAAAGATAATGCTGTAATTATAATTACCCATTACCAGCGTCTTTTAGACTATATAGTTCCCGATTTTGTCCATGTTCTTTTTGATGGTAAAATTGTAAAATCAGGCACCAAAGAGTTAGCACATGAATTGGAAGCTAAAGGGTATGATTGGATTAAAGAATTGGCATAATATGGAATTTAAAGAAAAACTAATTTCTTCTCACCTAGCCTTTGAAGATGTTGCCGATTTACCAGAAAACCTTCATCAATCAAGAATTTCTGCGCTTAAAGTTTTTGAGAAAAAAGGTTTTCCTACAAAAAAAGATGAAGCTTGGAAATATACTTCTTTGTTAAATTTAGTTAATCAAGACTATTCACTTTTTCCTAGAGACGTAACCAACATTGAGCTTAAAGAGGTAAAAAAGTATTTCCTTTATGACACAGACACCTACAAGGTTATTTTTATAGATGGAGTATACAGTCCATTTTTATCAAATACAACCCATGACGGTATAGATGTTTGTTTATTGTCTGCAGCTCTCACTAAGCCCAAGTATAAAAAATTGATAGAAACTTATTTTAATAAGATTGCACCACAAGAAGACAGCATGACTGCTTTAAATACTTCTTATGCTAAAGAAGGTGCTTTTATCTATATTCCTAAAAGTATCGATACCGAAAAGCCGATTGAAATTATCCATTTTTCTTCTGGAAAAGAAAAAGCTATTTGGCTGCAACCTCGAAATTTAATTGTGATTGATCAGAACGCACAAGTTCAGATTATTGAACGCCACCAAAGCTTAAAAGATCATCCGGTGGTAACTAATAGTGTTACTGAAATTTATGTGCACCAAGATGCATTTATGGATTATTATAAATTACAGAATGACCTTGAAACAGCATCATTAATTGATAATACCTTTATCGTTCAAGAAAAGAACAGTCATGCTAGTGTCCATACTTTTTCTTTGGGAGGGAAGCTAATTCGTAACAATTTAAATTTCTTTCATAAAGGAGAACACATTCTTTCTACCTTGAAAGGAGTTACTATTTTAAAAGGAAAACAACATGTAGACCACTGTACGTTGGTTCACCATGCACAGCCAAATTGTGAAAGCCATCAAGACTATAAAGGAATTTTCTCAGAGCGCTCAGAAGGAGTTTTTAATGGCCAGATATTAGTAGATAAAATTGCTCAAAAGACAAATGCTTTTCAACAGAACAACAATATTCTTTTAGATGATAAAGCCTCAGTAAATACAAAACCACAGCTTGAAATATATGCTGATGATGTAAAATGTTCTCACGGATGTACCATTGGTCAATTAGATGAGGAAGCATTATTTTATTTACGTTCTAGGGGAATTCCTAAGAAAGAAGCGAAAGCTTTGATGACCTATGCTTTTGCAAATAATGTTTTGGAAAGTGTAAAGTTGCCCTCGCTGAAAAAGCGCATTAATAAACAAATTGCTAATAAGCTTGGCGTTAGTCTGGGCTTCGAATTATAGATGTTTGATGTAAAAGAAGTTCGTAAAGATTTTCCTATTTTATCTCGTTCGGTAAATGGGCAACCTCTTGTATATCTTGATAATGCGGCCACTTCTCAAACTCCAAAACAGGTGGTAGAGGTAATATCAGATTATTATTATCGTTATAATGCCAATATCCACCGAGGAGTTCATAAACTTAGTCAAGAGGCAACAGATGCTTATGAAAAAGCACGCACTACCATTCAAACACATTTTAATGCTGCCCATCCACATGAAATTATTTTTACTTCTGGAACAACGGAAAGTATTAATGTTATTGCAGCGGGTTATGCTTCAATTCTCAGAAAAGAGGATGAATTATTAATTTCAGCCCTAGAGCACCACTCTAATATAGTACCCTGGCAAATGTTATGTGAAAAAACAGGCGCAACTTTAAAGGTTATACCTATGACAAAATTAGGGACCCTTGACATGGAAGCATTTGAGAATTTATTAAATCCCAACACTAAATTAGTGTTTGTAAACCACGTTTCAAATGCATTAGGAACCATTAATCCAATTAAAGAAATTATAGACAAGTCTCATCAAAAGGGAGCAAAAGTATTAATTGATGGAGCACAAGCCTCCCCTCATATAAAAACAGATGTTCAGGCATTAAATATAGATTATTATGTTACATCTGCACATAAATTATGCGGTCCAACCGGTGTGGGAATGTTGTATGGAAAAGAAACCTTGTTAAAGGAACTTCCACCTTATCAAGGCGGAGGTGAGATGATCGCAAGTGTTACTTTTGAAAAAACTACTTATGCTGATTTACCACATAAATTTGAAGCAGGAACCCCAAACATATCTGGGGGTATTGCTTTTGGCGCTGCTTTAGATTACATGAATAAAATAGGTTTTGAAGCTATTGCTTCATATGAGAAAGAATTATTGATCTATGCAACGGATGCTTTAAAAAAAATAGATGGGTTAAGGATTTATGGAGAGGCCTCAGAAAAAACGGCAGTAATCTCATTTAATGTTGGGACGATTCATCCCTATGATATTGGAAGTATTTTAGATCAAATGGGGATTGCCGTTAGAACAGGGCATCACTGTGCACAGCCTATTATGGATTTTTATAATATTCCGGGAACCGTAAGAGCTTCTTTTTCTTTTTATAATACGTTTGAAGAAATTGATGTTTTGGATAAAGGAATTAGGAAGGCAATTCGAATGTTGCAATAATTTTATAATTTTAAGTGTGAAAACAATAGAGACCATTCAAGAAGAAATTGTAGAAGAATTTTCATTATTTGAGGATTGGATGCAACGTTACGAATACATGATAGATCTTGGAAAATCGCTTCCCTTGATTAATAATCAATACAAAACAGACACCTATATAATTAAAGGATGTCAAAGTAAAGTATGGGTCCATGCAGAGTTAAAAGAAGATCAACTTAACTTTACAGCAGATAGTGAAGCTATTATTACAAAAGGAATTATTGCTATTTTAATTCGAGTGTTTTCAAATCAACATCCAAAAGATATTTTAACAGCAAACACTGATTTTATTGATAGAATCGGATTAAAAGAACATTTATCACCAACGCGCGCTAACGGTTTAGTCTCTATGATCAAACAAATTAAAATGTACGCAGTAGCTTTTCAAACACAATTGAATTAAATCTTATGTCAGAAAAAATCGATACTAATGCTCTAGGAGAAAAAGTCGTTAATGTCTTAAAAACAATTTTTGATCCTGAAATACCAGTAGATATTTATGAATTAGGATTGATTTACGATGTATTTGTCAATGAAGATTTAGATGTCAAAATACTAATGACACTTACAACACCAAACTGTCCAGTTGCAGAATCACTTCCCATGGAAGTTGAAGAAAAGGTAAAGTCATTAGACGAGGTAAAGACAGCGGAGGTAGAAATTACTTTTGACCCTCCTTGGACTCAAGATTTGATGAGTGAAGAAGCTAAGTTAGAGTTGGGAATGTTATAACTATGTCTGAAACAATTCTTAATAAAGTTGCGAATAGTGTTTTGGTCAATTTTGACCTAGAGTCATACATTCCCAAAGGATCTCGAACCTTTATTGATATATCCCAATGGCTTGAGCAGGGATTTTTATTAAGAGAAAAACCCTTTAGAGAAGCTTTAATAACTCACGACTGGAAAAAGTATTCAAGGCATCATATTGCACTAGGTAGCAGTACAGGAGCTATTCTTCCGGCTTGGGCATCGCTTTTAGTAACTTCTTATTTACAGCCAGTTGCTAAAATTATAGTTTTAGGTTCTTTAGTGGAGTTAGAACGACAAATCTTTCGAGAGATGATTACAGAACTTGATTTGACTCCTTTTGAAGGTAAGCCTATTATGATTAAAGGTTGTTCAGACGCAACCATTCCGCAAGATGCATATATTCTTTTAGTACAACGCTTACAAAGTGTTGCCAAAAGTTTATTTTATGGGGAAGCTTGTTCTTCCGTACCTTTATGGAAGGTAAAAAAATAAGGTGATTACACCCGCACAAAAAGTATTGATAGTAAGTTATTACTGGCCACCTGCAGGAGGTTCTGGTGTTCAGCGCTGGATGTACTTTGCAAAGTATTTAAAAGAACTAGGCTGGGAACCTATCGTTATTACTGTTGAGGAGCAGCAAGCTTCCTATGCTGTTTTGGATAAAAGCTTGATGGAAGAGGTATCCCATATACGAGTAATTAGAACTTTTACTAGTGAACCCTTAAAATGGTACTCTTTTTTGACTACGGGAAGTCCCCAAAAAGGAATCCCTCAAGGGGAGGTAAAACGAAAAAGCCTTTTGCAAAAACTAGCTGCCTATATTAGAGGAAATTATTTTTTGCCTGATGCCAGAAAAGGTTGGGTACCCTTTGCGGTAAAAGCTGTTCAAAAAGTATTGAAAGAAGAATCCATTTCCCATTTGATTACAACAGGGCCACCACATTCTACCCATCTAGTAGGGCTTCAATTGAAAGCTGAGTTTAACATAAACTGGTGGGTAGATTTTCGAGACCCATGGGTGGAATTATTTTATAACACCGATTTGTATCGAACTCCCAAAACCATTCAAAAAGATTTAGCTTTAGAACAATCGATACTCAAAACGGCCAATGGCGTTTTGACCACAGTGGGAGGAAAACTTCACAACCAACTTAAAGCCAAAGCACCAAAACAACGTTTTGTTTCAATACCAAATGGTTACGATGCTGAATTAATGAAAAAGATTCATGTTAGAAAACCTAAGAAGATTTTTCACGTTGTTTATACGGGCTTATTAACACAAAATCAATCCTATGACTCGGTATTAGAACCCTTGAATAATATAGCAAACGATATCCCTGTACGTTTGTCTTTAGCAGGATCTATTAGCGAAGAAATAATTGACCATATACTTTCAAAATATAATAAAATTGAACTGGTTTTCTGTGGATATGTATCTCACAAAGAATCTATAAAGCTTATGAAAACTGCACATCTTCTATTAAATTTTATTTTCATAGGAGCACAATCACAAATGATTTCAGGAAAAATATTAGAATATATGGCTACATCGATTCCTATTCTCTCAATTGGGAGTCCAAATTCCGATGCAGGAAAATTTATTAAAAAGGGGAGTGCCTCTAAAATGATTGAGGCAACTAATTCAAGTGAAATTTTAGCTTTTTTAAAGGAAATTATAAATACTAAAGAAACAAAACAAAATCAATTTTTAGACCTTGATAATTGGAGCAGGAAAGCCCTAACAAAACGTTTGATAAATGAAGTATTAAAAGCTGAACTAACAGGTTAAAATTTTTAGTTTAATTGCTTATTAATGGTTTTTTTGTAAAAATTCTTGCTATTCAAGTATGCCCAACTGGCAATTGGCATCAAAGACTTTACGGACCCACCACCTTCGCTTAAAATTTTTCTTATATTTTCTGAAGCAAAACCTAATTTAGGAGCATTTACAACTTGTATTTTTTCATGTTTAAGAATTATTTCTGGAATTACAACTTTATGTTTTCTGGGATAGACGCATAATTGAACAAGATTTAAAATATCTTGATGCCGCTTCCATTTGTCAAAATGAATTAAATTATCTTCTCCCATTAGTAAGGAAAATTGTAAAGTTGGATGCAGGTTAACTAAATACTCTAAAGTATCAATAGTATAACTAGGCTTTGGAAGAGAAAATTCAATATCACTTACTTCTAAGTTTATTTGATCTTCTACCGCAAGACGAACCATCTCAAGTCTATGACTGTCTTTGAGAAGTGTATCATTAGCTTTAAAAGGATTTTGAGGGGAAACTACAAACCAAACTTCGTCAAGATCCGTATTGTTAGAAAAATAATTTCCTAGGGTAAGATGTCCTTTATGAATGGGATTAAATGTACCAAAATATAAACCTATTTTTTTCACAAGTCAAAGATAGTAAACCCTAGGAATTAAGGAAGTTTGAAATCACTTGAACGATTTCTTTTTTTGCAGTTTCTAAATCATCATTTATTAAACAATAATCAAACCGTTCTGAAAAGGTTAATTCACCTTTTGCTTTTCCAATACGTTCGTTAATCTTTTCTTCACTATCAGTAGCACGATGGCGTAATCTATTTTCTAGTTCTTCTATTGAGGGTGGTTGAACAAAAATAGATAAGGTTTGTTTGGGATATTTTTTTTTAATTGTAAGCCCTCCTTTCACATCAATATCAAACAAAACCTGCTTTCCTTCTTTCCAAAGGCGCTTTAATTCTGAAGTGAGTGTTCCATAAAAGGTGTTTTCATATACTTCTTCATATTCAACAAAAGCATTTTCACGAATTTTTTCTTTAAAACCCTCTGGGCTTAAAAAGTGATATTCTACACCGTCTTTTTCCTTACCACGAGGTGCTCTAGACGTTGCTGATATGGAAAACCCCAGAGGAAGGCTTTGTTCTAAAAGGTGATTCACCAATGTAGTTTTACCGCTTCCAGAGGGAGCTGAAAAGACAATAAGTTTTTCAGAATTCAAATCAGAGTACGTTTAAAAGTTGTTCTTTTATTTTTTCAAGCTCATCTTTCATTTGAACCACTATTTTTTGAAGTTCAGAATGATTAGCTTTCGAACCTATAGTATTTATTTCACGACCAATTTCTTGTGCTACAAACCCTAACTTTTTTCCATTTGGAAAGTCATTTTCAAGGACTTTTTTAAAATAATCTAAATGATTTTGAAGTCTCACTTTTTCTTCAGTAATATCGAATTTCTCAAGATAAAAAATCAGCTCTTGTTCAAAACGATTCGAATCTATTTCAATTTTTAATTCCTCTAAGGATGCACGAAGTTTTACTTCAATTTTTTTACTCCTCTCAGGATCAGTCTTAATGGCATCTTCTAGGTAGGTTTCAATTAAATCAAGGCGGAGTAAAAAGTCTTTTTCAAGTACTTTTCCTTCGTCTAACCGGTAGGTTTCAATATTCTTAATGGCATCATCTAACAAATTAAAAATAGCTTTTTTTTCATCTTCTTGTAGGGTATTGCGTTCAGATGAAAGTGTGTCTGGTAGTCGCATTGCAATGGCTAAGTGATCTATTTCATTGTTTTCTTCAATCTGTTTTAGTTGAGCTATATATTCTTTTACCACAGATGCATTAATTGCTGTAGGCGCATTTTTGCCATTAAACTCGATAAATATATTTAGATCAATTTTACCACGGTGAAGCTTTTGTGCAATCCGTTTTCGAATTTCTGTATCAATTTCTCTCAAATAAGATGGCGTACGTAAATTAATATCAGCATTTTTACTGTTTAATGATCGAATTTCAATGTTAAGACTTTTGTCTTCCCATTGGGCTTTTGTCTTCCCAAAACCCGTCATGGACATTATCATATCTTAAAGTTTACGAATTTTAATATTCCTAAAAGACACTTTATTTCCATGGTCTTGAAGACCAATTTTTCCAGCTTTCATTTTCCCAAAGCGTTTAAAATTGCAATCATCATTAAACTTCGACTTAGAAACCATTGTATCCCATTCAGGTCCACTAAGAGGAAATTTAACGATTTTAGTACCGTTTAATTTAACGCTTCCTTCATTTTTATTGTGGTCTATGGTTAAAATTACATGATTCCATTCTCCTGCAGGTTTGCAGACATCTTTAGTAGGCTGAACTAAATCATATAAAGCTCCAGCTTGGTGGTATTTAGGATTTGCCTTAGCATCTGGATGCCTTTCATTATCTAATACCTGAATTTCAGGACCAGTTGAATAAGGTTTATTATGACTTTCACCTTCTTGAACTGCCCAGAAGATTCCACTATTCCCTCCTTCAGATATATTCCATTCAATTGACAACTGGAAGCTTTTGTATATCTTATCTGATACAATATCATGAATATAATCTCCTTTTGGACGTAATGCAGGGTCAAAAGTAAGAACTCCGTCTTTAGCAGTCCAAATAGGCGCAACCCCTTTTCTGTTGAAACGATGCCAACCATTTAGAGTTTCTCCATCAAAAAGAGATTCCCATTTATCGGTTTTTGATTCAGTTTCTTTTTCTTTTACAAGGGAATTACTTGATAGAATTCCAATAGTTACTAAGGCAATAAATATTTTTTTCATAGGATATTTTTATAAGTTTAAAATATTTTTTAAATACTGTTTATCAATACTCCCTCCAGCAAAATCATCAAATGTTTTCTGAGTAGCTTCAATAATGTGTTTTTGAATAAATGGCGCACCTTCTCGAGCTCCTTGCTCAGGACTTTTTATACAGCACTCCCATTCCATTACAGCCCAGACATCACAGCCATATTCTGTAAGTTTAGTAAAGATAGATTTGAAGTCAATTTGACCGTCTCCCGGGGAGCGATAACGACCAGCTCGGTCAATCCAATCTCCATAGCCTCCAAATGATCCTTTTTTTCCATTAGGATTGAATTCAGAATCCTTTACGTGAAATGATTTGATGAATTCATGATAATGGTCTATATATTCAATGTAATCTAATTGTTGCAATACAAAATGGCTAGGATCATATAAAATATTTACGCGTTTGTGGTTTCCGGTAGCTTTTAAAAACCGTTCAAAGGTGACCCCATCGTGGAGATCTTCACCTGGGTGAATTTCGTAACAAACATCAACACCGTTATCATCAAAAACATCAAGGATAGGTTTCCATCTTTTAGCTAATTCTGCAAAGCCCAACTCAACTAATCCTTTTGGACGTTGTGGCCAGGGGTGAAGAGTGTGCCATAGTAAAGCACCAGAAAAGGTAGCATGAGTTTTTAACCCTAATCGTTTACTTGCGATTGCAGCTTTTTTCATAGTTTCTACCGCCCATTCTGTTCTTGCTTTAGGATTATTTTTTACCGCATCTGGAGCAAAGTTATCGAACATCAAATCGTAGGCAGAATGAACTGCAACGAGTTGGCCTTGAAGATGGGTAGATAGTTCAGTAATTTCTAAACCATAAGAATTTATTTTACCTTTTAATTCATCACAGTAGGTTTGGCTTTCGGCAGCTTTATCTAGGTCGATTAGAAAATGTTCCCAAGTTGGAATTTGGATCCCTTTATATCCTAAATCTGCCGCCCACTTACACATACCGTCAAGACTGTTAAACGGAGCTTGTTTATCCACAAATTGTGCAAGAAAAATTCCTGGTCCTTTTACTGTCTTCATTCGTTCTCCATGCTTTGCCATACGTTTCCTTTTTTATTTGATTCAACAACTTTTTCTATAAACAGCATTCCACGGACTCCTTCGTGCATGGTAGGAAACTCTCCTTTAAACGAAGTTTCTCCCCTCAAAGCTTTAGCAACGCCTTTATAAATATTCCCCATAGCATCAAAAATACCTTCGGGGTGACCTCCGGGAAGTTTTGTGCCATCTGCAGCAATATCAGAAACATAAGCGTTTCCTGGTTTTATTACACGTCTGGGCTCATCATCTTTTAAATGATATAAGAAATTAGGATTTTCTTGTTCCCATTTATAAGCACCTTTTTTACCATAAATAGCAACACTAAGGTTGTTTTCTTCTCCAGTAGCAATTTGACTGGCACGAAGCACCCCTTTAAATGTATCAGAAAAACGCACCAAAATTGTTCCATCTAAATCCAATGTATTATCATCATAAAGGTTATTCAAGTCAGCGAGTACTGATTTAACTTCTTGTCCAGTAAGGTATTCTACCATTTGGAAAGCATGGGTTCCAATATCCCCTATACATGAACTTATACCTGCTTTTTTAGGATCCAATCTCCAAACAGTTTTACGTATTTTGGGATCATGTATTACTGGGTTAATCCATCCTTGGTAATATTGAATGTCTACTTTTTGAATTTCCCCTAATTCACCTTCTGCAATCATATGTTTCATGTGACGAACCATAGGGTAACCCGTATAAGTGTATGTGACTGCAAAAATTATATTGTGTTTTTTTTGTAGACTTTGAAGTTCTTTTGCCTCATCATAAGAAGTAGTCATGGGCTTTTCACAAATAACATTAAATCCATTTTCTATTAACTTTTTAGCCATAGGGAAATGTAAAAAGTTAGGTGTTAAAATAGAGATAACTTCAATACGCTCTTCTTTAGTTTTTTGAATTTCTTTTTCCACAAGGGTATCAAAGTCATTATAAACTCTATCTCTGTTTACCCCGATTTGTTCGGCAAACTTTATGTTTTCATTGTAATTCGGGTTAAATACACCTCCAATAATTTCATAACGATCATACATTTGAGATGCTACACGGTGAAGTACTCCAATAAGTGAATCGCCACCCCCGCCAAGAATTCCTAATTTTATTTTACTCATATTGATTTAATTTTAATAGTTTCATTTTTAAAAAATAGAAGAAATAAAACCAATACAATAAAAGAAAAAATAGCCGGTTGAAGCCATATTTCTTTCCATAAATGTCCTCCTTCTGTTACGTATTGATCAGTAAGCCATCCAGCAAAACGAAACCCTATAAGCATTCCTAATCCATAGGTAGCTAAAGTTATAAGTCCTTGCGCAGAGCTTTTAAATTTTTCTCCTGCCTTGAAATCAGTATAAATTTGTCCTGACACAAAAAAGAAATCATAGCAAACTCCATGTAATATGATTCCAAATAATAACATCCATGTTTTTTCTCCTGTATCTCCGAGAGCAAATAATAAATAGCGTAATCCCCAGGCTAAAATCCCAACAATAAGTGCGTTTTTCACTCCATAGCGTTTTAAAAAAAGGGGAAGTAATAAAAGAAAAACAACTTCAGAAATTTGTCCCAAAATCATTTTAGAGGCAGCAGCTTTCATGCCTAATTCATTTAGAAATTGGTTGGCGTGTTGGTAATAAAAGGCAAGTGGAATACAAATTAAAATAGATCCAATAAAGAAAAATAAAAAGCCTCTATCTTTTAACATCGCAAGAGCATCAAGACCTAATATTTCTCTGAGGGTAATCTTTTTTTCTCGATCTGCTTTAGGAGGTGTGTTAGGTAATGTAAAACTAAAAAGACCGATCAATATTGAAGCGACGGACGCCATATAAAAAGTATTTTGCAGAATGGCTTTTCCTTCCCAGGAAAAATATCCAATGGAGAGTCCTGCAATAATCCAACCTATACTTCCTAAGACTCGAATAGGGGCAAATTCTTTAGCAGGATTTTTCATTTGATGAAATGCAACAGAATTGGCCAAAGCCAAAGTAGGCATATACAAAAGCATGTAGATAAAAATATAAGGATAGAATAAATTAAAACTTTCAGCGCTTGCTGCAACAAAGAGTAATATTCCTCCCAAAAGATGTAATATTCCTAAAATTTTTTGAGCTTCAAAATATCGATCTGCAATTAAGCCAATAATAAAGGGAGCAATAATAGCACCAATTGATTGAGTTTCATAGGCCATAGCAAGTTGCCCTCCACTGGCACTAAATTCTTGAGAGAGATAGGTTCCCATGGTAACAAACCAAGCACCCCAAATGAAAAACTCTAAAAAAAACAGTAATGAAAGTTGAAATCTTGTTTTTAAATCCATTTTATAGTTTTGCTCCTATAGTTTCTAGTAATTTTTTGGTGGCAATAATTCCGTCTTTTTCAGAAAGACGAGAACCTTCATATTCCACTCCCACAAAGCCAGTATAGCCTGCTGATTTTACAATGGTCATCAGTTTTGTAAAATCAAGAGTTGTTTCATTTCCTTCTGAATCAAAATCATTTGATTTTGCACTAACCCCAAAGGCTCTGGTCATCATTTCTTTTACTCCTAAATATGGGTCATAACTATCAGAACAAGCACCGTTAAAAATGGATCCATATCCTTCTTCAGCAAGACAAAAATTTCCAAAATCCGGGAGAGTCCCACAATTTGATTTTTGTGAACCGTTAATTGCTTGCATTAAAAGAGGGACGTTTGAAGTAATTCGACCATGGTTTTCAACAATCACATTTATATTAAGTGGTGCAGCATAATCACTCAATGTAGCCAAGCTTTTAATTGAATTTTCAATCCACTTTTCAGGATCTTTTTCTCCATAAAGATTTAGACGAACCGAACTACATTCCATGTCATGAGCCGCTTTAATCCATAGTTTATGATTTTCAATTGATGTCAATCTAGATTCTTCATTTGAACTGGATAAATCACCTTCCTCATCAATCATTATTAACACATTTTGCATTTTATATTCTGCTGAAAGCATATTATTTTTTGTTACAAAATTTTGAATTGCCAGAGGTTTGTCAGAACTTTTTGTCACATCCGGATAAAGTTGACTAACATATTCTAAACCTTCAAAACCTAATTCATGAGCCATTTTCGCAAAGTCATAAGGCGAAGTTTCACCAGAACGAAAAGTTCTATGAAAAGACCATTGCGCTAAAGAAATTTTAAAAAAAGGAGCTTTAGCTTCAACTTTATTTTCAGAAATATTTTTACAAGCCACAACACTGAACAGAGTAGTTATGATAAGTATTAGAACTCCAACTGATTTAAATTTATTTTGTTTCATTTTTATTTCATTTAAATTTTAAAAGAGAATAATATATCTAAATTTATAAAAATATTCAAGATTCAGTAATAAAATAAATATATTTGATAGAGCTATCATGTGTAATTAAATAATTGATAAATTTTTTAATGGAAACAAACTACGATGCAATTGTTGTTGGAACTGGAATAAGTGGAGGTTGGGCAGCGAAAGAATTATGTGAAAAAGGTTTAAAAACACTTGTTTTAGAGCGAGGTCGCATGGTGAAACATGTTGAAGATTATCCCACAATGAACGATGATCCTTGGGATTATAAAACGGGAGATGTTATAACACAGGAAACTCTTAAAACTCAAAAAAAACAAAGCCGAACAGGATATACTACTACCGAATCTAGTAAACATTTCTTTGTGGATGATATTGAGCATCCTTATAATGAGACGAATCGATTTGATTGGATGCGAGGCTACCATGTTGGAGGAAGATCATTGACATGGGGAAGACAAAGTTACCGACTTACCGATTTTGATTTTACTGCAAATTTAAAAGATGGTATTGCTGTGGATTGGCCTATTAGATATAAAGATTTAGCTCCGTGGTACGATTATGTTGAAGGATATATTGGTGTAAGCGGAGAAAATGTTGGGCTATCTCAATTTCCTGACGGGAACTATTTAAAGCCCATGGAGCTGACTTGTGTAGAAGATCATTTAAAATCTGATATTAAAAAGAATTATAAAGATAGAATTCTAACTATTGGAAGAACAGCCATTATCACAGAAGGTTCTAAGCCAGGATTAGGTAGAAGTACATGTCAACATAGAAGTAGATGTAGAAGAGGGTGTCCATTTGGATCTTACTTTAGCAGTAATTCCTCTACTCTTCCTGCTGCTGAAGTTACAGGGAATATGACATTACGGCCAAATTCTTTGGTACATGAAATAATGTATGATGCGGATTCAAAACGTGCAACAGGTGTTCGTGTAATTGATAGCGAAACAAAAGAAGTTCATGAGTTTAATGCAAAAGTGATTTTCTTATGCGCTTCCACTGTTCCATCAACTTCAATATTAATGCAATCGAAATCTGATACTTTTCCCAACGGAATGGGTAATGCTTCGGATCAATTAGGGCGAAATATTATGGATCACCACTTAGGTGTGGGAGCTTCTGCGGCATCAGATGATTTCAAAGACAAATACTATACAGGTAGACGAAATAATGGGATTTATATTCCTAGATTTAGAAATATTGGTGGAGAAACAAATCAAAAAGATTTTACTCGAGGGTATGGCTATCAAGGAGGTGGAGGTCGATCTGATTGGACAAAACAGATTGCAGAAATGGCATACGGTGCTGCTTTTAAAGAAGCTAGTTTAAAACCAGGCGACTGGCAAATTGGATTATCTGGCTTTGGAGAAATACTCCCATATCAAGATAATAAGATGATTCTTGATTACAATAAACTAGATAAATGGGGCCTTCCAACGGTAACCTTTGATGCGACTTTAAAGGAAAACGAGTTAAATATGCGAAAGGATATGCAACAACAAGCTGTTGAAATGCTTGAAAGTGCTGGCTTTAGAGATGTAAAAGGACACGATGGGGATTACGCTATTGGACTTGGAATTCATGAAATGGGGACCGCCAGAATGGGTCACGATCGTAAAACATCTGTATTAAATGAAAACAATCAACTTCACGATGTTCCTAATGTATATGTAACCGATGGATCTGCTATGACTTCAGCAGGAAATGTAAATCCATCACTTACTTATATGGCATTGACGGCAAGAGCTGCAAATCATGCAGTAAAAGAATTAAAAAAAATGAATATTTAATACATTAGAAATGGACAGAAGAAAAGCATTAAAGAATATTGGTAATGGAATTGGAGCGATTGCAGTAACCCCTGCAGTAGTTAGTTTATTTCAAAGTTGTCAAACATCAGCAACTTATAATCCTTTGTTTATTCCTAAAGATGATTTTAAAATTATCTCAAATTTAATGGAAATGATTATTCCAAAAACAGATATTCCAGGTGCAGTTGAATTAAAGCTTCCAGAATTTGTTGACGCATATATAGATTCTGTTTGGGATGAAGAAGAAAAAACTGATTTCACAGAAACTTGGGAAGTATTTATTAGCTCAAGCATAAAAGCTGCAGGAAAAGAAAATGAAAATGATCTTTCAGCTGCTGACTGGGACGCACAGCTTGCTAAATATTTAAAACCTGGGAATGATCTTCCTGCAGATGAAATTTTGGCATCGCAATTTGTAAATCAATTAAGAAGCTTGACCGTTAATGCGTTTAAAACCAATGAATTTATTGGAGAAGAGGTGTTAGCATATGCACCAATTCCTGGAGAACAAAAGGGATGTGTAGATTTAATGGAAGCTACAGGGGGTAAAGCTTGGTCTTTATAAAGTTCTTAAATATTCAGTAATACTCCGCGCTTCTTCGTTAGTCAGGTTTTGATTAAGTATCAGAACGTCCTAACCCTGCGTGTATATATTTTTATAAGCCTATAAGCTACTTTTATTGACCTTTTCTATTTAATAGTCAGAATTTTATGTGCAAATAAGGCGAAAATCATTATTTATAAACAGCTTGACCTATAGGTCAAATTACTTTGAGAAAAAAGTTGACAAAGAGCTGTCTTCATAACCTATTCTCACCCCTTTAGCTTGGATTGTTTCAGAAAAATCTAGAGGTTGAGTATAGTTTGACCAAATCGAATCTTTTGTTTCTTTCCAAACTATACTTGTCCCTTGATCTAAGTGACTTAGATATATTTTATTGTTATTTATCGTACTCTTCAAAGGAGATATTGTTTTTGGTTTTCCTTCTGGAAACCATTTTTTAATAAGTTCTATTTCGGGGAACTCCCCTAAATCCTCAGTTTCAATAATCCATCGATCTAAACGCTTCCTTAAAAAGGCCAAGGTATCTTGTAGCTCAACTTTACTCACCAAATTTTTTAATTCATACGGATCATTTTCAAGGTTATATAATTCTTCATTTGGTTTAGGTGTTTTAAACCACAATGAAGCATTGTCTTCTAGTTCATTTGCGTCCCACAACTTATTTAAGTGTTTCATCATTGGCATCTGCTCTCGATAAGAAACGGGTAGAGCATTACTTATTTCAGGATTAAAGTTCCTTATATACTTAAAAGTACCAAAGCGAACAGATCTTAATCGATCGACTTGCTCATCAAAACGATCTGAGGAAGCAAATATAAATTCTGATTTTTTATCTGATTTATATGAGCCAAATTGAGCTTTACCCTGCATAATACTTGGGGGCTTTATATTAGCCAAAGAAAGAACACTGGGGGCGTAGTCTATAAAGCTTATAAAGTCGTCATTTATAGAACCAGCCTTATTTTGTCCTGAAAATTTTACTACAAGAGGTACTTTAATTCCTGTTTCATAAAGTGCTCTTTTATAACGTGGAAATGGCCCACCGTGATCTCCATAAAAAAAGATGATACTATTCTCATAAAGACCTTCTGCTTTGAGTTGTTCAATTAATTTACCAATTTGACTGTCAAGCCTGATTAAATTACTATAGTTTACCGCTAAATCTTTTCTTACCTCAGGAGTATTTGGAAAAATTGGTGGAACAGGAAGTGTTTCTGGCTTTACTAGAAGCGGCTGATCTCCTTGCCTCCAAATTTGAGATTCGTGAGTGATTCCAAAATTAAAGACTGCAAAAAAAGGTTGATTAGGTTTACGATTTTTCCAATGAGCTTTCGAGCTACTTTCATCCCAAACACCTTCTGTTTTTTTAAAATTATAATCTTCTTTCTGATTATTTGTTGTGTAATAGCCTTTACCACGTAGGTATCTTGGAAACATTTTTACACCTGATTGAACAACAGGGGAGTAACTAGGAATTCCCATACTGGGCTGATTTTCTTTATTATATGCATTATATGTTCGCATGTTATGGGTTCCTAATGATGTAGGATAAAGTCCACTAATTAAAGCACTTCTTGCTGGTGCACAGACAGGGACTGGAGAATAAGCATTAGTATAAACCACACCATCTTTTGCTAAGCTAGAGAGGTAAGGTAATTTAGTCGTTAAATCACCATACATAGGAAAAAACTCTGATGATTGATCCTCTGCAACCAACCAAATAATGTTTGGGCTCATAGTTGCTTTTTCTTCTTGATCGCAAGAGATAAAAAGAAATAAACACAATATTGGATATATTGAAAATTTAAACTTCTTTTTTAAAGTAAAACTTGTATTAAAATTTATAATCATTTTTCTTAAAAGTATTTTTTAATAATATTTTAACTCCCGAATTCTCTGTCTTTAAGGAGATCATTTGGGGCCCTAAGATTTTTTTTATGTTTTTCTAAGATCTTATTTATCTCGACTAATATTTCAGGATTTTTATCTGCAACATTATATTTTTCTGAGGGATCAATATTTAAATTATAAAGTAAAGGTTTGTCTAAAATAATTTTTCTATCACTCCCTTTAGGATAATTATAAGCTCCTTGAGTTATAAGGTGGGCCTTAAATTCTCCATATCTTATCGCATAAATTTCTCTTGAACGATAGTAAAAAATTGTTTCTCTTTTAGATGGTTCATGTTTTAATAAAGTATTTTTTATACTTACCCCATCCATTATTCTATCATCAACCATACTTGTACTTGACATTTCTAATAGAGTAGGGAATATGTCCATTGTAGATCCTAAATCATTAATTACTCCTGGTTTTATTCCAGCTCCCCAGAATATTCCAGGAATCCTTTGACCTCCCTCCCAAGTAGTTCCTTTACCTTCTCTTAAAAGCCCTGCAGATCCGGAATGAGTTTCAAATGGTAGCCAAGGTCCATTGTCAGAAGTGAAAACTACAATTGTATTCTTATCTAGATTATTTTTCTTTAGTTCTTCCATTATTAATCCAATACCATGGTCAATTTCTTCAATCACATCTCCATATAACCCTCTTTTACTTTTTCCTAAAAAATCATCTGAAGCATAAAGGGGAATATGTGGTAGGTTGTGAGCCAGATAAATAAAGAAATTATCTTCTTTATTTTTTTTGATAAATTCAACCGCTTTATCTGAAAACCTTTTGGTTATTGTTGTTTGATCTACTGGTCTTTCAATAATTTCATTATTTTCAATCAAAGGAACATTGTAATAATTAGTTGATCCTGGACTTCTATTTTGATATTTTTGCCAATATTTTGATCCAGGACAACATGTTTCACCATTGATTTTATCCATGTCATTCGAATATGGAATGCCATAATAATAATCAAATCCATGTTGAAGAGGAAGATATTCTTTCTTATGGCCTAAATGCCATTTACCTATTGCTACAGTTTTATATCCATTTTCTTTTAATTTTTCTGCAATAGTAATCTCAGAATCGGGTAGTCCATATTTTGAATCTGGAAATAGAACTCTGTTTTTTGAACCAATCATTCCATTTCTTATTGGAAGTCTGCCAGTTAATAATCCTGCTCTACTTGGAGTACAAACACTTGACGCAGAGTAGAACTGAGTCCACTTTTGGCCTTCGTAGGCCATTTTATCTAGATTGGGTGTGCTGATGGTTGGATGCCCATAAGACCCTAAATCTCCGTAACCCATATCATCTACAAAAACAATAATAAAATTTGGTTTTAAATTTGATTTAATTTCATAATATGGTCTATAACTAGAGTTAAAAATTAAACCTGTTAATAGTGTTATGTATAGTTGTATCATATATTTAAATTTAATATTATTATTTATAATGTCAGATTAAAAAACCTCATTTTATTTTTTTCCCGTATTCTGGATGTTTAATAAATTCCACTACTACAAAAAAAATAGCTTAAATAATAATCAATTTTTTAAAGAGTAATTTAAAAAGAGTGTTTAAAATCAAAATATTCTATTAATTTAAGTAACTATAAATCATCATAAAAACAATTTAAAGACATCAAATGGAAATATACCTTATAAAAACAGTAACAGATACGATTTAGATGAAACTAGAAATATTTAAAAATCTTCAAATTAACCTACTTTCGGGATTATTTATCTTTTTATTTTTTGCTAAATGTGCTAATAAGGAATTGAAAAATCTACCTAAAGTCATAAAAGATGGTATGGTAATGATTCCTTCTGGTGATTTTCTAATGGGAAGCAGCGATGAACAAGCTAGAGACGATGAATCCCCTATTCATCCTGTTCATGTTAATGCTTTTTGGATGGATCAAACCGAGGTTACCAATTTTCAATTCAAGGAATTTATTGATGCTACTGGATATATAACTACTGCAGAAAAAAAACCTAATTGGGAGGAATTGAAAAAAGAACTTCCTCCAGATACACCTAAGCCAAATGACTCACTACTTAAAGCAGCTTCATTAGTATTTGAAGCAACAGATGGTCCTGTAAACCTCAATGATTATGGTGCATGGTGGCAATGGAAGTCTAAAGCCAGTTGGCGTTATCCAAAAGGAAAGGGAAGTTCGATTGAAAATAAAATGGACCATCCTGTAGTTCATATTTCTTGGTATGATGCACAAGCTTATGCCGCTTGGGCAGGAAAGCGTTTACCTACAGAAGCAGAATGGGAATGGGCCGCAAGTGGAGGAGTGAATAAAAAGTATCCATGGGGCGACGAAGCAGTTACAACTGGAGAACCCAAAGCAAATGCATGGGAGGGGAGTTTCCCTTATAAGAATACACTTAAGGATGAGTTTTTTTACACTGCTCCAGTAGGCTCTTTTAAACCAAACCCTTTCGGTCTATTTGATATGGCTGGTAATGTTTGGGAATGGTGCTCAGATTGGTATGATTATACTTATTACGAATCTTTTGAAAGTCAAAGAGGGAATAATCCTCAAGGTCCTGAAGCACCATATGATCCTTACCAACCCTATTTAAGGCAAAAGGTTATGCGCGGAGGATCTTTTCTTTGCAATGATGCATATTGTTCAGGCTATAGAGTAGCTTCAAGGATGAAGTCCTCTCCTGACACTGGTTTACAACATACAGGATTTAGATTAGTTAAATCAATTGAATCTCCGTCAAAGTAAACATCTTTTTATAGTTAGTATAACTATATAATTATGAATATAATTTGGTTATTAAATTGATCAGTTTACGAAATGATTTAGAGATCACTAAATACGTAAATAAGATTATTCATTTTAAATGCATAATTTACTAGATATGGACGATGTAGTATTTCAGCTTGACATTGATTCTATAAGCGCAGACCAAAAAATAAAGATGCTCCAAATGGGACTGCAATACCAGTTCCAAATACTGAAGCACGAGTCAAATGAAAAAGAGGTTTTAGACTGACCATTGTTTATTGACATCGTAACCAGAGATAAAGAAAATGGAGGATGGAACTCTGATATTAGACCATTTGGAACTTTTCCAATTAAAGACCATTAACAAGTCGTATACATTTTATGCTTTACAAACTTTTTTTATCTTATTAAAAGTTTAGGTGAAAATAGACGGTATTCTTGACAAATATGAAAAATGAATATGCAAAATACATACTCAAAAAAATTATAAAGCCCTTAAATACTCAGTGATACTCTGTGCTTCCTCGTTAGCCAAGTTTTGATTAAGTATCAGAACACCCTAAATAACCTTGCATTTACATAAACTTTTGTTCTCTCACACATCACTATTTATAGATATTCTCTTGAATTTTTTAACAAACTAAAAGTCACACTTTGGGATAATCGACCCGTGTGGATCTAGCTGGGCATTTCCTAAAATTTCCTTCATTCGATTAAAAAACTTTGTATTTTTTATGTGTTCAATTTCTTCAGCAATTTCGTGTACCTCATCTAAACTAAATTGCATTTTTTCTACTAAATAGAGTTCGATTAAACGGTGCTTTGCAATTATTTCTAAAGCACTCTGCCTTCCTTGTTTTGTCAAAATAATTGGTTTATAGGGTTTACTGTCTACCAAATTCATGACAACCAATTTTTTGATCATATTAGATACTGTAGACATACTAACATTAAAATTTTTTGAAAGAGATGTGACACTAATTTTTTGAGATTTTTCTTCCATCTTATAAACAACCTTTAGATAATTTTCTTTTTCAATAGTATTTTTCATATATAATGTTTTGCAGTATAAAACTAATTAATACATTTGTAAACTAATAATGTTTTGTAGTATAAAACTAATTAATATAATCAAATATGACAATTCGTTTGGTTTTCCTCTTTTTTATAATTCAAATAGCCTCAGCACAGGAACTTTCTGTTAAGGGAAAGGTTTTTTTTAATGGGCAACCCCTGGAGGGTGTTTCTATACTTTTAAAAAGTTCAAATATTGGAACAATAACCGATTTTGAGGGACAATTTAAATTAAACATTGCTAATTTAAAAAATCAAAAATTAATATTTTCGTATATCGGTTATAAACCAGTTATACGGAAAATAGATGTTGGAGATTTAAATCTTGGAATTATAGTTTTAGAATCTGATGAAACCTTAGATGAGGTTGTAATTTCAGGGACTTTAAAACCGGTCTCTAAGTTGGATAGTCCTGTGCCAGTTGAAGTGTACAGTCAAACTTTTTTTAAAGCTAACCCAACAGCTTCAATTTTTGAGGCCTTAGAAAATATTAATGGTATCAGACCACAGTTGAATTGTAATGTATGTAATACAGGGGATATTCATATCAATGGTCAAGAGGGAAGCTATACAATGATACTTATAGATGGCTTACCAATAGTTAGCGGATTGTCAACCGTCTATGGTTTATCTGGGATACCACAATCTCTGATTGAACGCGTTGAAGTGATTAAAGGTCCTGCCTCAACACTTTACGGTTCAGAGGCCATTGGGGGTGTGATCAATTTAATTACTAGGTTACCTGAAAATACATCCAAACTAGCCGTAGATTCTTTTTTATCAGGCTGGGGAGAAATTAATACAGATATTGGATTTAAGTATCGTTTATCTGATAAAAATTCAGGTTTGATAGGTATAAATTATTTTAATTATTCAAACCCAATAGATAATAATCAAGACGGTTTCACAGATTTAACACTACAGGACCGTATTTCTATTTTTAACAAGCTAACTTTTGGAAAAAAATTATCAATTGCAACCCGATTTGTCTATGAAGACAGGTGGGGTGGCCAAATGAATTGGTCGCCTGAATATCGCGGAGGAGAAAGTATTTATGGAGAAAGTATTTTTACTGCACGATTTGAAATTTTTGGTAAGTATGAATTAAATTCGGAGTTTTCATTTAGTTTCAGTTTAAATGACCATAATCAAAATTCTGTTTATGGATCAACTTCTTTCAATGCAAACCAAACAATTGGTTTTGGACAATTCGTTTGGAATAAAAACATAAAACGTCACGACATTTTACTTGGAATGGCATATCGCTATACAATCTATGATGATGATACCACAGCCACATTTAATGAATTGTCAAAACTAAATCAGGAGAAAATTACACATTTACCAGGAATATTTATTCAAGATGAGATAATATTCAATTCAAAAAACACTCTATTACTTGGTCTTCGTTATGATTATAATTCCCTTCATGGAAATATTTTGACACCTAGAGTTAATTATAAAATAAGTAATAAGGCTAAAAGTACAACCGTTCGATTTAGTATTGGATCTGGCTATCGCGTAGCACAAGTTTTTACGGAAGATCATGCAGCTTTAACTGGAGCTCGTGATGTGGTTTTCTTAGAAGATATAGATCCGGAAAGATCTTGGAATATAAATGGTAATTTTCTTAAAAAGTTATACTTAAAACAAGGAGCAATAGTAGATTTTGATTTCAGTATTTTTCATACCCAATTTTCAAATAAAATTATTCCAGACTACGATACCGATCCTAATAAAATTATCTATGCTAATCTCAATGGGAATTCAATACATCAAGGAGCTTCACTGAATTTTAACCTTTTGATTCAAAATGGTTTTAGAGTTAATTTAGGAGCAACATATATTGATTCTTATATAAATAAGCAAAAGCTTAGAACAACTCCTTACTTGACCGAAAGGTTTCAAGGGGTTTGGAAAATCGAGAAAAAATGGATAACCTCAAATCTTGTGTTAGATATAACAGGGACAGCTACAGGGCCCTTAAAGTTACCAACCCTCGGAATACTTGATCCTAGATCTTCTTATTCAAAAACTTTTCATATTTTAAATTTTCAGCTAACAAAATCTTGGAATAACACTTTTGAATCCTATGGTGGTGTTAAAAACCTACTAGATTTTACACCACCTAGAGATAGTATTGCGAGATCATTTGACCCTTTTGATAATGAAGTTACTTTTGATACAGAAGGAAATGCAATGTCTACAAAAAATAATCCTTTTGCATTAACTTTTGATCCTTCTTATGTTTATGCATCAAACCAAGGTATTCGATTTTTCTTTGGTTTACGTTGGAAGTTAAATTAATCCTTTAGTAAAAAAGGATGTTATATCTATTTCTGTTAAGATAATATGGGCGAAGAAAATGGCGGTTGGGAGACTGAAAGGAAACCACTTCCAAAAAAGGTGTAAACCTTTTAAATTTTACAGACAGCTTTTAATCTTGATGAATATTTAGACGAAAGCGTTTGAGATTTACTTCATCGTTTTAATACTCGTATGGATAGTATACCTAATAATAGAAACGTTTAAATAATCAATTATATGACCAACAATAGAAGCACAGTAACTGTAAGGGTTGTTTATCAAAAACTAAACAATCAGACAAGTAGATTTGAAAGCAAGTCAAGGATAATGACTTTCTCTAAAAAATAAAGTACAGGTTTTTATTTCTTGTTTTTCATAAGAAAGCCAATTGCTGCAAGTACAAAAAGTACAGCAGAGACTATATAAATACCTGCTGCAATAAAGTTATTAGTAGCTGTTTCATCAGGATAGTAATGACCTGCAATAGATAAAAGAATGCCCCCAGTTAATAAAATTTCAGGATATTTTTTAAGAAAGTCTTTCATATAACTAAAATAATAAAATATGGGCAGAATAGCAGGACAGCCAAATAAACTTTCCACAGAAGTAAAAAACAAACTACAGACAGTAATGGATGACGTAGTATCTCAATTAGATATTAGTGAGATGACAACCGACCAGAAACTGAAGATGCTGCAGATAGGATTGCAATATCTATTACCAAAACTAAAGCACGTTTTAGGAGAAACGGAAGGCGCTTGGGAGCAACCAGTCTTTTTGGATGTTTGTACTAAAAAGGAGTCAGGTGAAGGTTTTGATGTTGAAAGCAGAGAACTTCCAGAAGGGGTGTAAACCCTTTACACTTTACACTTAAAAAATCACAAATCCCAGAACTTACTTAACAAACAAATGCAAGTATTCACTTACTTCATTAGTAGCTTGTTTCATTCTTGGTAAAGTGTATTCTAGAACTTACAGAAGATGATATGCCTGTGGTTTAAAAGAAAACGTTATTTTTGTATTATGAAAGAATTTTTTTCAAGACCTATAATTTTATTTGCTGTTATTTTCATTTTCATTTTTTATTGCTTCATAGTTTTTAAATGATTGAAGAAATAGAAAACACCCCTGTAAACCCTTTACACTTACAAATACTATCCACCAAAGAAATTCTTATAAAGCCATTGTGGGAAAAAAAATATTAAACCGAAACAAAACCATCCTATTGCAGAAAAATATTTTCCATCTATAAGTTCAAATATAATTACAACAATCCAACCTGATTTTGCAATATAACCCAATATCCGAAAAACCATTTGAGCAAATTTTGATTTCATTTTTGTTGATTTAAGGGGGTGTAAACCTTTTACACTTTACAGATGAAAAGGAGGTACTATTGATAAATATGCAAATGGATACTCAAAAGAATTACAAAGTCCTCAAGTATTCAGTAATACTGCGTGCTTCCTCGTTAGTCAAGTTTTGATTTAGCATCATTATGTTATTATATTCTTTAAGCAAAGCAATTGCTACAGGATCTTTTTTTAACATTTCTGCAGGATTTAACAACATATTCATCACCCACTCTGGACTACGACGCTCATAAATTCCCTTCATTGCTGGGCCAATCAATTTTCTGTTTGCCATATGACAGGCAGTACATTTCTGATTAAAGGTCGCTTTTCCTTTTTCAGCTAAATCATTATTTATAGTAGTTTCAAAATCAACTTTTTTTATGGGACCAATACCTTTATTGTTTAAATCTACAGGAGTTTTACTCACATTTCTATCATTAGATTTTTTATCAATCTTTTGAGTACGATTATATTCGAATCCTTTTTTCTTTTCATCTTTTGAGCCACAGCTGAATAAAAATAAGAATAAGAAAACAGTAATGATTTTTTTCATGAATTAAATTTCGTTAAAAATAGAAAAAGAATAGTTTTATAAAAAAATTAAAAGGATGTTTTTAAAAGAATTTGAAATAAGATGGAGTGATTTGGATGCAAATCGCCATTTAGCAAATGTGTCATACATTACATATGCTGGAGAATCACGTTTGGCCTTTTTGTTATCCTTAGGCTTAAACAATAAAAAACTATCAGAAATGATGATAGGCCCAGTTGTTTTTAACGAGCAGTTTTTCTATTTCAAAGAAGCCTTCCTGGGTCAAAAAATTCGTGTATCTACAGCGTTGGCAGGACTAAGTAAAGAAGGTACTTTTTTTGAATTTGAACATAATTTTTATAATGAAAAAGGCACTAATATTTCACGTTGCGAAATGATAGGCGGTTGGTTGAATTTAAATTCAAGAAAATTAACATCACTACCTTTAGATCTAACAAATCAATTTGAAGCCTCATTTAAAACCGCTAATTATAAAGTGATAACCTCAAAAGACACTCGTAAATGGAATAAAATTCCAAAAGATTTGATCCAATAAAAAAAAATATGATTTTCAGAACATCCCTTTTTCTTATCTCATTTTTTTTTATAAACCTATCCTTTTGTCAGGATAAGATTACAATTGAAAAGAAATACACAAAGGCCATTAAAAGATTAGTTAAAAATAAAAAAGTGAAAGCAGCTTTTGAGCATATTGTAAGCTTAGAGACCAAAACCTTAGAACGTCACATCGCTCTTACCGAGATTGAAGCGCCACCATTTAAAGAAGAAAAGCGGGCGACAGTTTTTGCGGAATATTATAGAGATTTAGGAATGGATTCCGTTTGGATTGATTCGGAAGGAAATGTTTTAGGACTTCTTCTAGGATCAGAAGGAAAGCAAACAGTTGCCCTGGATGCACATTTAGATACTGTTTTTCCCGAGGGAACAAATGTGGAGGTTAAAATTCAAAACGACACCTTGTTTGCTCCAGGAATTGGAGACGATACTCGAGGCTTAAGTATGATATTAACGATTCTCGAAACTATAAAAGCTAATAATATTCAGCCCAAAAACAACCTCCTCTTTGTTGGATCTGTTGGAGAAGAAGGATTGGGAGACCTTAGAGGAGTAAAACACCTTTTTAGAGAAAATGGACCTCAAATCGATAGCTGGATTGCTATTGATGGAGGAAATATTGGGAGAGTCAACAACAAAGGCTTAGGTTCTTATCGCTATCGCGTAACTTTCGAGGGTCCTGGAGGACATTCGTGGGGTACTTTTGGATTAGGAAATCCTCATCATGCAATGGGAGAAGCCATCGGTAATTTTGTAAGAGCATCAGATATTTATACCGAAAAAGGCCCAAAGACTAGTTATAATGTTGGAGTTGTTTCTGGCGGAACCTCCATCAATTCAATTCCTTTTGAATCTATTATGGAAATTGATATTCGCTCCATTGAGCCCAAACGTTTAGATGCCATGGAAGTAATTTTAAAGGAAGCTGTTAAAAAAGCATTAGCACATCAAAATGATCTTAAACGACAAGGTCCAGATTTAACGGTTAAAATTGATAAAATAGGAAATAGACCTTCTGGAGAACTTTCAGACACACTCCCATTAATTCAAAGAACATTAGCTGCAACAACTCATTTTGGCGCAGAACCTTTTTTAACACGTGGTTCCACCAATTCTAATATTCCTATCACCAAAGGGATTCCTTCAGTTACTATTGGTAGGGGAGGAAATGGAGGAAAAGCACACTCCCTGGGCGAGTGGTGGGTAAATGAAGAAGGTTATAAAGCCATTCAATTAGCTTTACTAATAGTATTGTCTGAAACAGGAATCAATTAAAATATTGTATTTTATTTACAATAAACATATTTCATCAAGCAACTGCTTTAATTTGATTATTACTTTTTTTAGAAACTAAATAAACTCCTAAAAACACCAAGATACAAGCCAAAACTTTAACGATATCTAAGGTGTCATTTCCGGTTAAAACTGCATAAACTATAGTTATTAAAGGTTGTAGATAAGTAAAAGCCCCAATTGTAGTCGGGGGCAATGCTTTTAAAGCATATACATTAAATAAGTAGGCTAAAAAAGTAGTACCAATAATTACGAAGGCCATTCGCCAAATAGCATCAAGGGGAAGCGTGCTCCAAGAAACAGCACTTGCCTCTGAAAAAGTGATAGGAGTGGTTAAAAACACACCCAGTAAAAACATCCATTTCATTAAGGTTACGGTACTATATTTTTTAGTTAACGGCTTCACAGTGACTAAATAGGCACCATAACTAATGGCATTAATAAGCATCATAATGTTTCCTAGTGGCACATTTGGGGCGTTAGAAACTTGCGAAGTATTACCATAAAGAATTAGTAATAAGGCACCAGAAAAGCCTATGAAAATTCCTAAATATTTAAATCTAGTTAACCGTTCTTTTAAAAAGTAAGCAGAAAGAATAAGAATAATTATTGGAGTTAAAGTTACGATTACACCACTATTTATTGGAGTAGAAAGCTGTAATCCTTTAAAAAACATAAGCATATTAATACACATTCCTAATAGAGAAGCTCCAAAAACTCTAGGATAATCTTTACGATCAATTTTTTCTTTAGGCATCCAAAGACTTACAAGCCAAAACAAAACTGTAGCACCTACTACACGCAGCATAATAAAACCAAAAGGTCCAATATAATGGGGCATGATAACCTTTGCAACCGTATGATTTATTCCATAAATAGTGGTAGCTCCTAAGGCAGCAAAAAGTGCTAAAATTCTATTGTTCATCTAAGAAAGTCTTCGCCTTTTCGACAACTGCAGCACTATTGCCAATAAATAATATTTTATCATAAATAAGTACAGGACGTTTCAAAAAAGTGTAGTGCTCAAGTAAGAGTTGTTTTAAGGTTTCTTCACTTAGTATTTTATTTTTTAAATCACGCTGCTTGTAAAGTTGTGCTCTTCTGCTGAATAAGACCTCGTAATTTCCAGAAATAGTATGTAATTCTTCGAGTTGGGAAACATTTAAAGGATTTTTTTTAATATCGATTTTATTTATTGAAGAATCTAGAGAAAGAGTCCCCATAATTCGCTTACAACTGTCGCAACTACTCAAATAATAAAAACTACGCATGATCTATTTTTCAGGTAACAAAGAAAAATCATTTTTATTGAAAAACAGCCCTTTTGCTTAAAATCAAATACATTTGCATGGTAAATATTGTTGCAAAAAAGCGTAAAATGAAAAAAAAACTACATTTTAATAGTAATACGATTCACGGAGGTCAAGAGCCCGATAAAGCCTATGGTGCAGTGATGCCCCCAATTTATCAAACCTCAACATATGCACAAACCACACCTGGTGGACATCAAGGATTTGAGTACAGCAGGACACATAACCCTACACGTCAAGCACTTGAAAAATCTTTGGCAAGTATAGAAGCAGGAAAATTTGGCTTTGCTTTTGGTTCTGGACTAGCAGCTATGGATGCTGTTTTAAAATTATTAAAACCTGGAGATGAGATTATTTCAACAGACGATCTATACGGAGGGTCATATCGTTTATTCACTAAAATATTTGAAGATTTTGGTTTAAAGTTTCATTTTGTTGGAATGGATAACCCTCAAAAAATTGAGAAATTTATTAACAGCAATACCAAACTTTTGTGGGTTGAAACACCGACTAATCCAATGATGAATATAATTGATATAAAGTCAATTACAACTCTCGCTAAGAAACATAGAATTATGGTAGCAGTAGATAATACATTTGCCTCTCCGTATCTTCAACAGCCCTTAACTTTAGGTGCAGATATTGTTATGCATTCTGCTACCAAATATTTAGCAGGGCATTCAGATGTTGTACTTGGATCTCTGGTAGTTAAAGATGAAGAATTAGCTGAAAGAATTGGTTTTATTCAAAACGCAAGTGGAGCTATATGCGGACCTATGGATAGTTTTTTAACCCTCCGTGGAATTAAAACTCTTCACGTAAGAATGCAACGACATTGTGAAAATGCAGCGGCAATAGCTCATTTCTTAAAACAACACTCTAAAATTGAAAAAGTTTATTGGCCAGGTTTTGATGAGCATCCAAACCATAGAGTGGCAAAAGCTCAAATGAACGATTATGGTGGTATGCTTTCTTTTGTAACTAAAGGAGGAGATTACAATGCCGCTATAAAAATTATAGAAAGTCTAAAACTCTTTACACTTGCAGAGTCATTAGGTGGTGTTGAGAGTTTAGCAGGCCATCCTGCAAGTATGACGCATGCTTCAATTCCCAAGGAATTAAGAGAAAAAAGCGGTGTGGTTGATTCTTTGATTCGACTTAGCGTTGGAATTGAAGACGCAAGAGATTTAATAGAAGATTTAAAACAAGCTATAGGATAGTAAATGGAAATCCCTGAAGATAAAAACATATACTTTGCCTCTGACCAGCATTTTGGTGCTCCTAACTTTAAAGACAGTAGGGAGCGAGAGAGAATCTTTATGTCCTGGTTAAATCATGTTCAAAAAGATGCAGCGGCACTATTTTTATTAGGTGACTTATTTGACTTTTGGTTTGAATATAAAACAGTAGTTCCAAAGGGTTTTGTTAGAATTTTGGGAAAGCTAGCTGAATTTGTTGATAATGGAATACCAGTACACTATTTTGTTGGTAATCATGATTTATGGATGAAGAATTATTTTGAGAAAGAATTAGGTATTCCTGTGCACCACAAGCCTAAAGACTTTATGCTAGGAAACACTTCTTTTTACATTGGACATGGTGACGGCTTGGGCCCAAACGACAATGGGTATAAGCGGATGAAAAAAGTTTTCACAAATTCCTTAACCAAACGACTTTTTCAAGCCCTCCACCCTGACATAGGGATACGGTTGGGCCAATATTTTTCACTAAAAAATAAAATACTTTCAGGGGATGAAGATATTTCCTTTTTGGGAGAAGAAAAGGAATGGTTGGCAATCTATTCAAAACGAAAATTAGCTCAAAAACACCGTGACTATTTCATTTTTGGTCACCGTCACTTTCCCATGGAAATTAAATTAAATAATACCTCAACTTATGTTAACACTGGTGATTGGATTACACATTTCACTTATGGTGAATTTGATGGAAAGAAATTTGAATTAAAAAAATGGGAAAACCACTAATATGATTGAAGAAAAATCGCTCGAATTTGAGAAAACAGTATTGGTGGGAATTATAAACTTTAGACAGGACGATGTCCAGTCGAAAGAATATTTAGATGAACTTACTTTTTTGGCTTTTACAGCTGGAGGAGATGTAATGAAACGCTTTACTCAAAAAATTGATCTTCCAAATCCCAAAACGTTTATTGGATCAGGGAAACTTCAAGAAGTGTTAGAGTATGTAACCGATAATGATATTTCAACTGTTGTCTTTGACGATGAACTCACACCTGCACAACAAGGAAATATTGAAAAAGTATTAAAGGTAAAGGTTTTAGATCGCACCGGCTTAATACTTGATATTTTTGCGCAACGCGCACAAACAAGTTATGCAAGAAATCAGGTAGAACTAGCACAATATGAATACTTACTCCCAAGGTTAAAAGGACTTTGGACCCATTTAGAGCGACAACGAGGAGGTATTGGAATGAGGGGTCCAGGTGAAACTGAAATCGAAACTGATCGAAGAATTGTACGTGATAAAATTTCACTTTTAAAGAAAAAGTTGATTACTATCGACAGGCAAATGGCTACTCAAAGAGGAAATCGGGGGGCTTTGGTTCGAGTTGCTCTGGTAGGCTATACGAATGTTGGAAAATCAACCCTCATGAATGTGGTTGCAAAAAGTAAAGTATTTGCTGAAAATAAACTTTTCGCCACCTTAGACACAACTGTTAGAAAAGTTGTTATTGGAAACCTTCCCTTTTTATTGAGCGATACGGTTGGATTCATAAGAAAGCTACCTACTCAACTTGTAGAATCTTTTAAGAGTACATTAGATGAAGTTCAAGAAGCAGATATGTTATTGCACGTGGTCGACATTTCTCATCCAAATTTTGAACAACATATAGATTCTGTAAATCAGACTTTAAAAGAAATTAAAAGTTTGGATAAACCTACTCTCATGGTTTTTAATAAGATTGATGCCTATGAAAATGAACCTTGGGATGAGACAGAGCTAATAAAACAACGAAGTGAGCGCAACTATACCCTTGAAGAATGGCAACAGACATGGATGAATAGAATGAATGGGAATGCTCTTTTTATTTCGGCATTAAACAAAGATAATTTAGAAGGTTTTCGTCAACGGGTGTATAAAGAAGTCAGGGAAATACACATTACACGTTTTCCTTATAATGATTTTCTATATCCCGAAGGGTTGGAAGAATAGATATTCAACAAGACACCTAAACTTTTTTATTATTTTCTATTTGAAATATATGCATTAGCTTGGCGGGTAGGCAGTAATACCAGATCAGCAATATTAACTTTAGCTGGTGCAAGCGCAATATAAAGAATAGCATCTGCAACATCTTTAGCTTTAAGCGCTTCGATTCTTTCGTACACTTTATCGGCACGATTTTGATCCCCCTTAAAGCGAACTTCAGAAAATTCTGTATGCACTAATCCGGGGTGTATAGCACTTACTTTTATTCCGTCGGGGTTCAAATCTATTCGCAAACCTTGAGTAAAAGCATCAACGGCATATTTACTACTGCAGTAAACATTTCCATTAGGGTAGACTTCTTTTCCCGCAATGGAACCAAGATTTATGATATGACCTTTTTTTGACTTTAACATATTGGGAAGAATAGCTTTTGTGACATACATCAGTCCTTTAACATTTCCATCAATCATAGCATCCCAATCATCTAAATTCGCAGTTTGAACAGGATCTAAACCATGTGCATTTCCAGCATTATTAATTAAGATATCTACATTTTTCCATTCTTTAGGAAGATGCCCAAGAGATTCAAATACAGCTTTTCTGTCACGAACATCAAAGGTAAGAAGAAGGGTTTTTGTTGCTAGCTTCTGTGATAATTTTTCTAATCTTTCCTTTCTCCTTCCGCATAAGATTAGGTTTGCACCCTGATCAGCAAAAGCTTCTGCTGTTGCCCAACCAATTCCACTGCTGGCTCCTGTAATTAGAACAATTTTATTTTTCATATGGTCTTTAAGGTAACGGTTTTCCCATGCTTGCTTCCAACATTAAAAACCAATCTATAATTTCTAAATTTATTAAAAGAGCTTCTTGGGAAGCTTTTAAACGTTTTACTGAAGTAGTTCCTACCACAGGAGATATTTTTGAAGGATGATGAAGCAACCAGGCAAGTAGCAACTGATCTTTTGAGCAAGTATATTTTTCACAAAGAGGGGAAATACATTTTGAAATTCGATCTATTTTAACACTATTTTTTTTGTAATAACTCCCCAATGGGCTCCATGACATTGCGCCAATGCTTTGAGCTTTCATATAATCTAGTGTTCCATTAAATAGAGGCTGTTCATGAGTTAAAGAACATTCAATCTGATTCCATGTTAAGGTTAATTCTTGTTGTAATAACTCTATTTGTGAGGGTGTAAAATTAGAAACGCCTAATTCAATTATTTTTCCTTCCTGTTGCAAATCTTGAATTACTCTAGCAATGGTTTCTGCATGCATTAGTGGACTTGGACGGTGAAGAAGAAGTACGTCAAGGTATTCTGTGTTTAGCCGGCGTAATGAATTTTCAACACTCATGCGAATATGTGCTTGTGAGTAGTTATAATGTTTAACGGGAAGTGGTCTTTCTTCACAAGGTAACTGGATACCACATTTGGATATAAAACGTAAAGTTTCCCGATCGATCTTACTATTTTTAAATGCAGTTCCAAAAGTAGTTTCAGTGGTATAGCCTCCGTAAATATCGGCATGATCAAAAGTGTTAATTCCGATTTCTAAAGTTTTTTCTAAAAGTGATTCCATTTTATAAGAGTCAAAATCATTACCCCAAACGCCCCAATTCATTGTGCCAGAGATTATTCTTGAATTGTCTTTCACTGATTTTTGTTTTGTAATTATCCGATTTCTAAATACACGAATTCGTTATTTAATCGAGTTTTTTTGTTAAAATACATATTTTGATTTGATAAAATTTAATCAGGATTCTTCGGATACAGATTAAATACCTTAAATTCACCACTAAAATAAGAACATTCGGGTATTTCTTTAATTTTAATGTTCCTCAATTTTTAACCTATTATTAACAATAAATAGAAAATATATTTTTCAAATTTGCTGTCCGAAAAAACATAGAATATTTAGATGAAAAATAGTACTAATGAAGTGATTGATATAAATGCAATCAATGAGAAAATTCAAAAGGAAAGTGCTTTTGTCGACTTGCTTACGTTTGAAATGAACAAAGTAATAGTGGGACAAAAACACATGATCGAGCGCCTTTTAATAGGTCTGTTAGGTCGTGGCCACATTCTTCTAGAGGGAGTGCCTGGACTTGCGAAGACTTTGGCAATTAATACTTTGAGTCAAGCTGTTAAAGGAAGTTTTAGTCGTATTCAATTTACACCAGACTTGCTTCCTGCGGATGTTGTAGGAACTATGATTTACAATATTAAAGAGAATGATTTTTTAATAAAAAAAGGACCCATTTTCGCCAATTTTGTATTAGCAGATGAGATTAATAGAGCACCGGCTAAAGTTCAATCAGCTCTTTTAGAGGCGATGCAAGAAAAGCAGGTTACAATCGGTGATACTACTTTTAAACTTCAAGCGCCTTTTCTAGTAATGGCTACTCAAAATCCAGTAGAGCAGGAGGGGACCTATCCCCTGCCAGAAGCACAAGTAGACCGCTTTATGTTAAAAACTGTAATAGATTATCCTAAATTAGAAGAAGAACAGCTTATTGTTAGAAACAATCTTTCTAGTAGTTCAGCTAAGGTCAAGCCCGTAGTAACTTCCAAGCAAATAATATCTGCTCAAGAAACGGTTCGTGAGGTTTATATGGATGAAAAAATTGAGAATTATATTCTTAATTTGATTTTTGCAACAAGATATCCTGAGAATTATAATTTAGATAAAATCAAGCCTTTAATTAGTTTTGGCGCCTCTCCAAGGGGAAGTATTAATTTGGCTACTGCTGCCAAATGCCATGCCTTTTTAAGGCACAGAGGATATGTAATCCCGGAAGATGTACGTGCAGTGATATATGATGTGTTGCGCCATAGAATTGGTTTGACATATGAAGCAGAAGCAGAGAATGTTACTACAGAAGATTTGATTACTCAAATCATTAATGAGGTAGAAGTTCCTTAAAATACTAATTCATTACTACTTAGATTCCAGCATAGGACGCAATGGATACAAAAGCGCTACTGAAAAAAGTTCGTAAAATAGAGATCAAGACACGTCGTTTAAGTGATCATCTATTTGGAGGAGAATACCATTCTACCTTTAAAGGCCGTGGCATGACTTTTAGTGAAGTACGTCAATATCAATATGGAGATGATATCCGCGCAATCGATTGGAATGTCACAGCAAGGTATAATGAACCTTTTGTAAAGATCTTTGAAGAAGAAAGGGAATTAACACTCATGTTGGTTGTTGATGTGAGTGGTTCAGAAACTTTTGGGACTAAAACCCAGCTAAAAAGAGAAATCCTTACTGAAATTGCTGCAACCCTATCCTTTTCAGCCCTCCAGAACAACGATAAAGTAGGGTTATTGTTATTTTCTGACCAAGTAGAATTATTTATCCCACCCAAAAAAGGGCGTTCACACATTCTAAGAATCATTAGAGAATTGTTAGAATTTGAGCCAAAAAGTAAAAGGACAAATCTCGCTACTGCTTTAGAATTTCTTTTAAGTGTTCTTAAAAAGAAAGCCATAGTATTTATGCTTTCTGATTTTATGGATGAAGGCTATGAGAAAACATTACGAATTGCCTCAAAAAAGCATGATTTAACAGGAATTCGAGTGTATGATCCCTTAGAAGCCGTTCTTCCAAAATTAGGAATTGTTTCTATGCGCGATGCAGAAACAGGTTCCGTTCAATGGATAAACACTCATTCAAAAAGTGTTAGAAATCAATATGAAAAACATTATAAAGCTCTTGCTAGTAATTATGAGGAACTTTTTAAAAAAAATGGAGCAGGTAGTCTGAGTTGTGCTGTTGACCAGAGCTATGTAAAAAAATTATTGGGTTATTTTAAAGCCAGAATTTAAAATGAAAAAAACAGGTTATATTTTGTTAGCATTCATTTTGATGAATTCACTTTGGTCTCAGAGCCAAGGAGAGCTATCTGTATCTATAGATTCAACAAAGTTTAAAATTGGAGAGCAAATAAACTATACTCTTCAAGTAAAAGCAGATAGTACGGCACAAGTTATTTTTCCGGATCAACCTATTTTTACTCCTTTTGAGCTTCTTGAAGAAAGTCTAGTAGACACCATTAAAACGCAATCTCATTATTTGTACACAAAAAAATATGCACTCATTCAATTCGATTCTGGGAATTATTTTTTGCCTCAACAGCAAGTAATAATTAATGGATTTTCTAAAATTGCAGCACTTATTCCAGTGAGGGTGGAGACTGTTGTTGTTGATACGCTTCAACAAAAATTATATGACATTAAGCCCTTAATAACTGTTGATAAGAACTATGAAGTATTTATAGTAAAACTTTTATGGGGCGCAGTGTTCTCATTAGTTTTAGCAGGAATTTTATATGCTTATTTCTTCCAAAAAAGGAGAAAAGAACTTCGAAAACGAGAGCTTCCTCCATTTGATAGAGCCATTGAAGAACTTAAAGCCTTGGAAGGAGAAAAACCGTCAGAACAAGATGAATATAAAAAATACTATTCTCGCTTAACGGATGTGGTTCGTCGTTACCTTGAAGAAGAGGCAAAAATAGATGCATTAGAAAGTACATCGGAGGAATTATTGGCAAAGCTAGAAATGCGAAAAGATGCAGGAACGTTAGATTTGGATCATGTTACATTGAAGAGTTTAAAAAAGGTTTTAAGAAATGCAGATTTGGTTAAATTCGCAAAATCAATGCCAGAATATAGAATTGCAAATGAAGATCGAATTGCAGTTGAACATGTCGTAATTGAAACAAAAGAAGCTCTTCCAGATCCTACTGAGGAAGAATTAAAACAAAAAGAGGCCTATCAAGAACTATTAGCCCAAAAGCGCAGAAAAGAACAATGGATATGGGGACTTTCTGGCGTAGGACTTTTAACCGTTTTAGCCTTATCTATTTCTATGTTAGTTTATGGCTATTATCCAGTTCGAGATACGCTCTTCAAGTACCCTACGAAAGCTTTATCAAGTGGTCAATGGGTAAGCAGTCAATATGGAACCCCCCCCTTAAAAATTGAAACACCTAAAGTTTTGGCACGAGCCTCTCTTGAGTCAAAAACGCTTCAGCAGTTTAACTTAGGAAACCTAGACAGCCCTTTTTATATAGATTTGTTGTTTGATTTTCCAAAACCAGATCTTCAAAAAAATGAAAACTCACAAAACAAATCATCGATTCCAAAAGATGCAGATGCAGAAAGAGGACAAGCTTTGATAACATCTATTATTTCTAATTTCGAAGCAAAAGGGGCAGTTAATATTTTAATGAAAAATGATGAACTAACACTTCCTTCTGGAATACCTGTTGCTAAAATTTATGGAACATTAGACTATCCTCGACAGGGAGAAAACGAAAGAGTACGTTGTAATTTTACTTCTCTATTGATAAACTTTGAAGAAGGAACAATTATAATTACCATGATGTATGAAAAACAAGATCGTTATGCGACTGAAATTGAGGAAAGAATAATTAATAGTATAGAATTGATAAAAGAACTATAAGTAAATGTTTGAAGGTATTTATTTTGCAAATCCAAACTATCTCTGGCTACTATTAGTATTGCCAGTAGTTATTTTATGGCATTTATTTACATGGAGAAAAGCACAACCTGAACTTAAAATGTCTAGTCTTTCTAGTTTTTCAAAGCAAAAATCTTTTTTGAGTATGATTTACCCAATTCTTTTTGCTTTTAAAATTTCAGCAATGACTTTAATTATTTTCGCAATTGCACGTCCTCAAACATTAGATGTTTCTACTCGAACAAAAACAAATAATGGTATAGATATCGTTATGGCTATTGATGTTTCCTCAAGTATGTTGGCACAAGATTTGAAACCAGACCGTTTAAGTGCTTTAAAAAGAGTCGCAGCAACCTTTGTTGATGATAGGACTTCAGATCGAATTGGTTTGGTGGTTTATGCTGGAGAAAGTTATACTAAAACTCCCATAACTAGTGATAAAAGTATTATTAAAGGTGCCTTGAGGGAAATTTCTTATCAAGGTCTCATAGAAGATGGAACTGCTATTGGAATGGGATTGGCTACTTCCGTTAATCGATTAAAAGATAGCAGGGCAAAAAGTAAAGTAATTATTTTATTAACAGACGGAGTAAATAATTCTGGCTTTATTGATCCTAAAATTGCTACTGAGCTTGCAGTTGAATTTGGCATTAAAACCTATACCATCGGTTTGGGTAGTAATGGAACTGCGCTCGCTCCAGTTGGTATTTTACCCAATGGAGAATTTCAATATGCCCTGACTAAAGTAGAAATTGATGAAGCCTTACTCAAAGAAATTGCTTCATCAACGGGAGGAATTTACTTTAGAGCTACTAATAACAAAAAGTTAGAAGAAATCTATGCGGAAATTAATAAGCTTGAAAAATCTGAAGTTGAAGAATTCAAGTATTATAATTATGACGAAAAATATCGCTTATTGATAATTCTTGCCTTAGTTTTAATTACACTTGAGTGGATTGGACGAAATTCACTATTTAAAAGTTTCATATAAATGTATCAGATAGACGCTTATCAATATGTCTTCCTTCTAATAATACTTCCTGTGTTTTGGATATTTTATGCATTTGTTTTGCGTTGGAAAAGAAAAACTCAAACTTTATTTTTTAACCCAGTACTTTTAGATTTTTTAAGTTCAAAGCGTTCAAAATTCAAACCAGGTTTAAAGTTAGTGATATTTAGCCTTGCAATTTTTTTATTGGTTTTAGGCCTAATGAATCCAAAAATTGGTACTCAACTTGAAACTGTAAAACGAGAGGGAGTAGATATTGTTTTTGCAATAGATGTTTCCAAAAGTATGCTTGCTGAAGATGTAGCTCCTAACCGTTTAGAAAAATCTAAACGCTTAGTTTCAGCTATTTTAAATCAATTGACAAGTGATCGAATAGGAATAATAGCTTATGCAGCACAGGCAATTCCTCAGCTTCCCATAACAACAGATTATAGTGCTGGCAAGATGTTCCTTCAAGCACTCAATACAGAAATGCTTTCCTCTCAAGGAACTGCTCTTGACAGTGCAATTGATTTGTCTGGAACGTTTTTTGATGATGAAGACCAAACCAATAGAGTTATATTTTTAATTTCAGATGGTGAAGATCATTCTGAAGAGGCTTCAAATGCTGCTTCAAGAGCAGCAGCATTAGGAATAAAAATTTTCACATTTGGAGTAGGTACTGAAGTTGGGTCTCCCATCCCACTAAAAAGAAATGGAGTGATAGAGTCGTATAAAAAAGATTTTGATGGAGAAGTTGTTATTACTAAACGAAACCAAAAAATATTGGAAGCAATAGCAATAGCCACTGATGGAAAATATCAGGATGGAAATGATACACAAGTGGTATTAGATTTTGTTTCAGAACAATTGAAAGCAATGGACAAAAAAGAATTTGAGGCTAAAAAATTTGTTAGCTATAAAGATCGTTTCCAACCCTTATTGATTGGGGCCTTATTCTTTTTAATATTCGACTTATTTTTGTTTGAGACTCAAACAAAATGGATTAAGAAATTGAACTTATTTAATGAAAATGAAGAATAAGCTTTTTATAATATTATTGTGCTTTTTTTCCTTTGGTTTTTCTCAAGAAGGAAAAGTGATAAATCATATTTTCAAAGGAAATGAAAAGGCCCAAGAAAAAGAATACGTTGAGGCTGAAAAAGCGTATCGTGAAGCACTTTCTCTCGCCCCTGAGAAAGCTAAGGCACTATTTAACCTTGGAAACACCCATTTTCTTGACAAAAAATATCAAGAAGCATCACAACGTTTTTTTCAAACACAAAAATTTGCAACTTCAAAAGAAGATAAGCATAAAGCATTCCATAATATGGGAAATGTTTATATGCAAGAAAAGGATTATCAAAAAGCAGTAGAAGCATATAAAAGTGCCTTACGTAATAATTCTTCTGATGAAGAAACACGTTATAATTATGCATTAGCTAAAGAGCTTTTGGAGAAAGAGAAACCTCCTGAGGAACAAGAGCAGGAGGATAAAAAAGATCAAAACGAGCAGCAAGATAAAGATCAGGAAGATCAAAAAGAAGAAGATAAGGATCAAGAGGGTGAAGAAGAAAATAAAGATGAAAAGAATCCAAATAAAGAAGACGATAAAGGAGAAGAATCAGACGATGAAGGCAAGCCTAAAAACGAAGGTGATCAAAAAAAAGATGAAAAGCCTAATGAATCTAAGGACAAACCTCAAGAAAAAAAACAATCTCCAAGAGATGGTCAACTCTCACCTCAACAAGTTCAAAGTTTGTTAGAGGCTATGAATAATCAGGAAAAGAAAGTTCAAGATAAAGTAAACGCTAAAAAAGTTAAAGGGGTTCCTGTAAGAGGCAAAAAAGATTGGTGATTATGACTCAACATTTGATTTCACGATTATTACTTTATTTGATCTTTTTAGTGAGTGTAAACATACAATCACAAATTAGTTTTGATGCCAAAGTGAGTAAAAAACGATTAGGATTAAATGAACGCCTTCGTGTTGATTTTGTAATGAACGAAAATGGAGATGATTTTACCCCTCCTCCTTTCACCAATTTTCAAATTGTTAGTGGACCACAACAATCCGTTAGCAGATCCTGGGTTAATGGGGTGCGTAGCTTTTCTAAAACCTACACCTATTTTTTAACGCCAAAACGAAAAGGAAAAGTAACCCTTGGCCAGGCTGAAATAGTTATTAAAGGAGAAGTATATAAAACCCTACCCATTCTATTAGAGGTCATATCAGCAGTAGAAAAGCCAAACGATCCAAATAATATTGATTATATCACTGATGAAAACATTCGTCTTGTTGCAGAAATTTCAAATACTCAACCATATTTAAACGAAGGAATTACAGTTTTATATAAGCTCTATTTTAGAAACCCCATATCTATTTCCGATGTTCAGGAGTTAGAATCACCTAGTTATGGAGATTTTTGGAGCCATTTAATTAAGATAGGTCAAGTACGAGTAAATACAAGAGGAGAATATAAAGGAGAGCCCTTTAATGAAGTTGTTTGGCGGAAAGTTGTTCTATACCCTCAAAAAACAGGAAAACTTGATATAGAGCCTTTATCCCTTAATTTAAGCTTAAGTGTACCAAGTGACCGACGTGATTTATTTGGTAGAAGAATTCTTACGCAAGGGCAAAAAACTATTTCTGCAGGTAGAAGAGTTATCAATGTGAAGTCATTACCTGAAAAAAATCAACCTACAGATTATACGGGTGCCGTTGGTTCATTTGATTTTGACGTTATCATTGATAAAAATGCCTTAAAAGCCTCTGAATCCTTTCAAGCAAAAATTAAAGTAAAAGGTAATGGTAATTTAAAACTTTTTAATTTACCCTCAATAAATGTTCCAAACACCCTCGAAGTATATGAACCAGAGCATTCGGAAAATGTAAAAATTTCACTTTCAGGTATGGAAGGTACAATTGAAGATATCTACACAATTGTTCCGAAATATCAAGGAAAATATCCAATTCCCCCTGTTCAGTTTTCATATTTTGATCCAAAAACTTCTAATTATAAGACACTGCGTTCACAAGATTTATTAGTTGATGTTTTTGAAGGACCCCTAGCAGGAAATAAATCTAATCAAGAAAAAGTTGAAACTAAACAAATAATTTCTACAAAAGAAAATTCATTTCGGTTTATTCAATTAGACACTCAACTCTTCCCGATTAAAAAAAATAAATTTTGGTTGAGTTTAAACTTCTTCATATTGTTAGTATTACCAATAGGCCTAATTTTAATAGTAATTTTTATTAAGCGTTTTATTCTTAAGCAAACAAAAGACAGTGCTAGTAATAAACAAAAACAATCTCAACGACTCGCAAGTAAATATTTAAGTTCTGCTAAAAAAGCCTTTCATAATCAAGGTATTTTTTATGAAGCTTTAGAGCGTGCTTTACATAATTATTTAAAAGCAAAACTTAAGATTGAAACTACCGAAATGAGTAAAGAAAAAATTGAACGTTTATTACTTGATAAAAAAGTAGATGGACAATCGGCTATTGATTTTATAGTAGTTATTGAAAATTGTGAATTGGCACGTTATGCACCAGTTTCATCTGTAAGTATTAAAGGAGATTATCAAAAAGCAATTAGTGTAATTGCCTCAATAGATCGACAATTATGAGAAAAATTTTTGACATAAAACACGGCGTACTAACTTTAATGATTTTCTTTATTGCAAGCACTCTTTCTTTAAAAGCTCAGGCCCCTGTATCTCCTTTATTTGAAGAAGGAAATACAGCATACAATAATGGAGATTTTTTTAAAGCGGTAACTTTATATGAACAAACACTTCTTACTGGGAAACACAGTGCATCACTTTATTTTAATCTGGGTAACGCTTATTATCGGTTGAATAAAGTTGCAGAGAGTATTTATAATTATGAAAAAGCAAAGCAATTAGACCCAGAAAATGTAGATTTTAAAGTTAATAGTGCTTTTGCTCAAAACATGACTATTGATGCAATTGAACCACTTCCTGAATCACAATTATCTCAGGTTCAAAATTCACTTTATGCTCTAGCCAGTACTTCAATTTGGTCTAAGATTGTTGTTTTATTTGTTTGGCTATTCGCAATATTTTTTAGTATCTATTTGTTGAATAAAACAACAAAACTTAAGAGACTTTTTTTTGTATTATCTCTTTTTTCTTTAATTTTATTTTTGAGTAGTTTTACCATCAAATTCTTCGCAAACGCAGAACAGGAGAATAAAAAATATGCTATCATATTTTCAAATGAAATAAATATTTGGTCAGAGCCAAATTTAAGAGCTGAAATACAATTTACCCTGCATGAGGGAACTAAAGTTGAGCTTTTAGACTCTCTTGATGAATGGGAAAAAATACGAATTGCAAATGGTTCTGAAGGTTGGATAAAAAATGCTTCTTTAAAAAGCTTAGATAATTAGTTGTTAGATGATATTTTCATTTTTTATTGTTTCACTTTGCTTTACCCAATTAAACAAAAATTCCCCCATTTCTTGAAGTATATGATAAGATAATGAAGTTTCAAGAACCGAATTTTCCATAAGGGTTAGGATTTGATTTACTTCTTTAAAAACAAGCGTCAATGCACACAGTATAAGCATCCATTTTAGAATTCCAAATAAAGCTCCTAATAAACGATTTATTCCACCTAATAAAATAAGTTTAAGAGCTTTGGTTAACATTTTAGCCAAAAGAGAAATTACATAAACAATCCCAATAAAAAGCATGATAAAACTTACTATTTGAATTAATTTAGGCTCCCAATCAATATAAATAACAAGGTAATTTTCTAGAATTTCAGAAAATTTAAAAGCCCCTGTAATTCCAACTACAAGAGCAATCATTCCTGATACCTCAACAATAAAGCCTTTTTTAAAGCCACTAATAAGACCATAAGTAACTAAAATTAAGACTACAACATCGAACATATTCATATAGCTAAAATACTATTTTTAAAGCTTAAAAGAATTTAACAGACAAGAGTTTAGAAAGTATAAACTGGCTTTTAAAATGAAGATTTTTTTTAAATATATATTTTTTAATATGCTAAATGAAGGGAGAGATTCAGAATTAAATGATCATTTGCTGTATTTTTGAGCCCTACAGATACTATAAATGTGATTATATCGATGATAGGGGGGCCTCATTTGAACTATAGATTCTTTGCTCAGCCCTAAGCCCGCGGAGCAAAGTGTTTTAATAAAAGGAGCTATAGTAGATTAATTTGTTAAGCAGGGTGTCATTTCATAAAACTACTTTATTTTTACACTATGATTGAACGCGTAAAAAAATATCTAGAAGAAGTCAATTCTTTTTCAAGTACCGATGCTCTTACTATAGAAGAGTTTAGAGTTAGTTATTCTGGAAAGAAGGGAATTCTTAACACTTTATTTGCCGCTTTTAGAGAGGTACCGATAGAACAGAAGAAGGCTTTTGGGCAAGAACTTAACATATTAAAAAATGCTGTTTCCGAAAAGATAAAGGAACTTCAATCAAAACTTAAAAGCACTGGAGGAAAGTCAAGTATTTCGGATCCTACTAGAACTCCTTTTCCAATCCAAACTGGAAATAGACATCCACTCTCGATAGTTAAAAATAGAATCATTGACATTTTCAGCCAAATTGGTTTTACTATTTCTGAAGGTCCTGAAATTGAAGATGATTGGCATAATTTTACAGCTTTAAATCTTCCAGAGCACCATCCGGCACGAGACATGCAGGACACCTTTTTTATTCAAACAGATCCAGATATTTTATTACGCACCCATACTTCGTCGGTACAGGTTCGTTATATGGAAAAAAATCAACCTCCAATTAGAACCATTTCTCCAGGCAGAGTTTTTAGGAATGAGGCAATTTCTTCAAGATCTCACTGTATATTTCATCAAATCGAAGGGCTTTATATTGCCAAAGATGTTTCATTTTCCGATTTAAAACAGACCTTAAAGTATTTTACAGAATCACTTTTCGGAAATTCTAAAATCAGACTTCGCCCATCTTATTTTCCCTTTACAGAGCCTAGTGCAGAGGTCGACATTTATTGGGGATTAGAAACAGAAGTTGATTATAGAATAACAAAAGGAACTGGGTGGTTGGAGATTATGGGTTGTGGAATGGTGGACCCAAATGTATTGAAAAACTGTGGTATTGATCCCGATGAATATTCAGGTTTTGCTTTTGGAATGGGAATAGAGAGAATAGCTATGTTAATATACCAAATTAGTGATATTCGACTGTTTTTTGAAAATGACGTACGCTTTTTAAAACAATTTAAAGGAACTCTTTAGGTTAGTTTTTTTGAAAGTTTTTGAAAACTCTTTTTAGGACTTTTATTTAAAAAAAGAATTCCATAAACAGTATCAATTATAGGACTATTATTTCCAATAGATTTATTTAACTTATAAACAGGTTCTGTTGCATGATAACCTTCTGCAATCATATTCATTTCCATTTGAGCTCCTTTACGGTATAACCTCTGCCAATCATACTTCCAAAACTGCGGTTTCTAATAAACAGAGAATAGAATTGCTACCACTCCCTAAAACACCTATAGATATTTCAGAAGTTATCTTTTTGCCAAGAGTTTCAAGTATTTTCAAATTCGAAGAATTTTATATTTTATAACCAAGTGCTCCAAGGTATTCTGCTTAAAAGTAGAAGTAAGCCTAAGCTGTAAAAAAGAATAATCCTCAAAAACTTTTTGGATGATTCAAATTGTCTTTTATGCATTGACCAGCCCATGGTTATTAAAACAATCGCTAGAATATTTGTTATGGGGTGCTCAACAAGATATAGTCTTGTTTGAGGGTCTTTCATTACACCCATGCCTATTGAGGCCCACTGGTCAAACCATGGAGAAACAAAGTACAAAATTAGGCCAATAAGTAATTGTATATGAGAAAATATAAGCCCAAAAAGACTTATTCTCAAGTCTTTTACGCTAAATTCTTTACCCATATAACGGCCAATAAATGCATTGACAATTGCAGCAACTAAAACAAAAAGGACAAAAAAAGCCCAGTAGGAGTGAACAGTTTTTAAATATAAATACATGATATAAATTTATACAAAAATACTAGATTTTAGTTAACAGAATGAAGGGTTAAGTTTTTGGTTAAACATTTTGTCTCCCCATTTTTTTTGAGGTAAAAAAACTTACATTTAATAAAATTAACAATACAATGAAAAAAACATCACTTCTTTTACTAATAGCTATATTAGGTTGTAAACAACAGATATCAATAGAGGAATCACTTTCCCCTACTTTTGGGATTGTTGTTCATGGCGGTGCAGGAACCATCTTAAAAGAAAATATGACACCAGCAAAAGAAGCCGCTTATAAGAAGGTACTTACCGAAGCAATTAAGATTGGTCATACCATATTACTAAATGGTGGGTCTAGCCAAGAAGCTGTTGAGAGAACAATCCATGTAATGGAAGATTCTTCATTATTTAATGCAGGAAAAGGAGCAGTACTTACTTCAAATGAAACCATAGAATTAGATGCTTCTTTTATGAATGGTTCAAACCTAGATGCTGGGGCAATATCGGGTGTTAGTACTATTAAAAATCCTATTTCAGCTGCTATAAAAGTGATGGAAAACTCTCCTCATGTAATGCTTTCAGGAAAGGGAGCAGAAAATTTTGCAGCAACTCAAAATTTAGAATTTGTAGAGCCAGAATATTTTTTCACTGATCATAGAGTCAAGGCATTAAAACGCGTTAAAGCTCTTGAGGCTTTAAGAAATAAACCTATTTCTTCTGCAGAAACTTCTTTTTTACAACATCAGCGTTATGGAACTGTTGGTTGTGTTGCTCTTGATCTCGAAGGTAATTTAGCAGCAGGAACATCTACGGGAGGTATGACTAATAAAAAATGGAATCGAATTGGTGATGCCCCTATAATTGGTGCAGGCACTTATGCCAACAATGCAACGTGTGCTATCTCTGCAACTGGATGGGGTGAGTTTTTTATTCGTTCAGTAGTAGCGCATGATATTTCTGCTTTGATGGAATACAAAGGCCTTTCTATCAAAGAAGCTTCACGAATTGTGATTCATGAAAAAGTTGGAGGATTAGGAGGCGACGGTGGTGTTGTTGGGATTGATACCAAAGGAAATGTTGCAATGGAAATGAATACTCCAGGCATGTACCGTGCCCACATGGATGCAGAAGGAAATTTAAATGTTAAAATTTATAAGAAATAGTGGAATCTAATTACTATGCGGTCATTTTTTCAAGTTCCCTCTTGGATTTGTAAGATTTAAAATATATATAATTTTCAAAAGAAATGTTTAAAAATGTTAATTATCAAAATAGATTTATAGAGATTGAATCTTACAGAGAAAAGTCAGGAAAAGGAGTAACTATTTCTTTTCAGAAATCAATAGCTGCAATTCAAGAATGGAAAGAGCATTCCGCACATTTAAGGGCACAAAAGTATGGTCGTGAAGTTGCATATTCTAATTACACCATTAAAATATGTGAGGTACAAAGGGAATATGATTTAAAAAGAATAGATGTAAAAGACAGGAATTATTAATGTTAACTGAGGATTCACTAATGTTTGATCAAAAGCGAAAAATAATCCATGTTGACATGGATGCTTTTTTTGCTGCTGTAGAGCAATTAGATCATCCAGAATGGCAAGGAAAAGCACTAGCTGTGGGAGGTGATGGTTCAAGGGGGGTGGTCTCTGCAGCAAGTTATGAGGCACGAAAATTTGGAGTACGAAGCGCAATGAGCAGTATACTTGCTAAACGCCTATGCCCAAATTTGATTTTTGCACCTACTCGATTTGATCGATATAAGGAAATTTCTCAACAGGTGCGTATGGTTTTTTTAGAATACACAACTTTAGTGGAGCCCTTATCTCTAGATGAAGCTTTTTTAGATGTTTCAGATTACCCATCAGCTACATTAGTGGCAGAGGAGATTAGGGAAAAAATTTTAAAAAAAACTGGTCTTACAGCTTCTGCGGGAATTTCGATAAATAAATTTTTAGCAAAAATTGCAAGTGATTGGAATAAGCCTAATGGTCAAAAAACAATTCCACCAGAGGAGGTTCTCCCATTTTTAGAGAATTTAGATGTTAAAAAATTTCATGGTATTGGAGCTAAGACAAAACTCAAAATGTATGGTTTAGGTATTTATACAGGAGCAGATTTAAAAGCTAAAACGGATATTTTTTTAAATAAATATTTTGGAAAAGCTGGGCTGCATTATTTCAAAGTAGTTCGTGGTATTCACAATAGTCCTGTTAAACCCGATCGGATTCCAAAATCTGTTGGAGCAGAAAGAACATTCATTACTAATCTCAGCAGTGAATTGTTTTTAGAAGAAAAAATACTCGAGATTGCTGAGCTTCTTGAAAAAAGAGCGAAAAAAAATAAGGTTGCAGGCAAAACAATCACCTTGAAAATTAAATACAGTGATTTTGTTCAACAAACACGAAGTAAAACAGGGAGCTTTTATTTGTCTTCAAAGAAATTGATTTTTGAAGAAGCAAAAAAGTTACTATATCAAGAAAAGTTAATTAATTCAGTTCGTTTAGTTGGAATTTCTCTTTCAAATCTTAACACAAAAAAAAAGAACCCTCAAATCGTTAAGCTTACAATTCAAAATGAACAGTTGAGTTTGCCCTTTTAAACTACAGAAACACGTAATGTATTTACCATTCCTTTTACTTTTATTGGCATTGATGTTAAGTTGATAAGCATATCCTCTTTTTCTACACATTCCTTTTCTAAAGCAATTTTATTGATTTCTTCAATAGTTTTATCCGTACTATTTAAGTTGTCATAATAAAAAGTTTTTACACCCCACAAAAGGTTTAGCTGGTTTAAAATCTTTTTATTAGATGTAAAGACTAATATATGAGCTTCAGGTCTCCATGCTGAAATTTGATAGGCTGTATATCCACTATTTGTGAGTGTACAAATTGCTTTTGCATCAATATCGTTGGCTAGATGTGCTGCATGATAACAAATTGATTTAGTAATAAAACGTTTTGTACGAATATTAGGTGCAATTTGAGGAACTTTAATTAAAGGCGAGCCTTCAACGGCTTTTAAGATTCCGGTCATTGTTTTTATGACTTCAACAGGATATTTACCAACCGAAGTTTCTCCAGAAAGCATTACAGCGTCTGCTCCATCCATCACAGAATTTGCAACATCATTTACTTCGGCTCGTGTAGGGGTTAAACTGTCAATCATTGTCTCCATCATTTGTGTTGCAATGATAATTGGTATTCGTGCTTGCTTTGCTAAAAGCACTAATTGTTTCTGAATTAATGGCACTTCTTGTGCAGGCACTTCCACTCCAAGATCACCACGGGCAACCATTAGCCCATCACAATGCGCAATAATCTTATCAATATTTTCAATTGCCTCTGGCTTTTCAATTTTAGCAACAATTGGAATTTCTTGATCTGTATGTTTTGCCATTAATTCTTTCAAATCAATAAGATCTTGGCTAAAACGCACAAACGAAAGGGCAATCCAGTCTATATCTTGTTTAAAAATAAATTCCGCATCTTTTATGTCTTTTTCGGTCAATGCAGGTAATGAAATATTTGTATTAGGTAGGTTGACTCCTTTATTTGATTTAAAAGGACCTCCTTGAATTACTTTTGCTATAACTTTATTGGATTTATTGGTTTCAATAACTTCAAAAATCAATTTTCCGTCATCCAATAAAATTTGCTCTCCTTTTGAAACGTCGTTAGGAAAATTCCGATAGTTCATGAAAGCTTTTTTTGAATTTCCAACAAAAGGTTCGTCTGTTAAGAAAACTACTTTATCTCCCGAGTTTACAAAAGTATCATCTTCCATTTTCCCAACACGAAGTTTTGGTCCTTGAAGGTCAGCCAAGATTGAGGTATTAGTATCTAGCTTTTTATCAACCTTTCTAATCATTTTAATTCGATCAGAAACGTCTTGGTAATCAGCATGTGAAAAGTTAATTCGAAATACATTTACTCCCTCTAAAATCATTTTTTCAATGACGTCTTCAGAAGCTGTTGCAGGTCCAAGTGTTGCAACGATTTTTGTTTTTTTTATAAAACTCATTTATGAAATATTACGTTTATTTTTTTTTTAATAACTTCAGTATTTACTCGGTATAAGAGAGATATTTTCGACCATTTTTTGAGATGTGATAAAACAGTTTCAATTGTTTCTTGGTCTGAAGATTTAATGAAAAAATCAACTTGTTTAAGTTCAGAAAACAAATATACCTCATTTCTTATGGGAAGGTTGAATAAATTATTGGAAATTAACTTTTGCTGTTTTAATTCGTTGTGGTATTTATTTGAAAATAAAGAACATTGAAAGTCATACATTTTGTCTTCCCACTCAAAATGAATAAAATTATTTTTAATGCCTTTGAAGCTGAGGTCGTTTTCACTCCTTTTAAAATTACTGTTCAGGGTGTTGTTTAAGTAAAATGCTAATTGATAGCCTTCTAAGGAAGAATGAATTGCAATCAAGTTAACTTCTTCAAAAGTTTCTTCAAGTTCTAAATTGTATACTTTTTTAGCATTCATTTTTTAACTGGAGTACTTATTTTTAATATTGAAGTAGCCAACTTAGCCGCTTTTTCTTCTGTTTTTTTCTTAGAAATTCCACGTGCTTTCACAACTAATCTTTTATCTAATAGTATATTACAATAATAATTAATGTTTGGGTCAAACCCTTCATCTAATTTATTATTAAACTTAAGTTCTTTCTTTTCTTTTTGCGCCCATTCAATTAGAAGGCTTTTGTAGCTCAATACTAATGAATCCAAGGATTTCATATTCACGAAAGGATCAATAATATTTTTCATTACATAGTCTTTGGTTTTGATATATCCTTTATCAATGAAGTGTGCACCTATCAACGATTCAATTAGATTACCATGTATATCATCGCCAAATTTTTTATTATGAATTGAAAAATCAGCTAGTTGCAAGAGCTCCATTTTTTCCCCAATATCATTTAGTTGTGTTCGACTTACTATTTTGGACCTAAGCTTTGTTAATCTTCCTTCTTTTGCTTGAGGATATTGACAAAAAAGATATTCTGCAATAATAGCACTTAGCAGTGCATCACCTAAAAACTCTAACCGTTCAAAGTTAAGCTTGTTACCAGCAGTATCTTTTAAGTTTAATGAGCTGTGAGTAAATGCTTGCTTATACAACGCTTTATTCATTGTCTTAATGCCAAGTTTTTTTCGCAAGTGAGTAAAAAAAATCCCAGACGTTTCCATTCGGGATTTTCTTATGTATTCAAGAATTTTCACAACAACAAGTTATTGTATTTTTTTGAATAAAACACAAGCGTTATGACCTCCAAACCCAAAGGTGTTTGATAATGCAACATCTACATTTCTTTTTTGTGCTTTTCCAAAGGTAAAATTGATCTTTGGGTCAATATTTTCATCAACAGTTTGATGATTAATTGTGGGAGGTACAATACTATGTTTTATAGCCATAATTGAGGCAATTGCTTCAATAGCTCCAGCAGCACCAAGAAGATGGCCTGTCATCGATTTGGTTGAATTTATATTCATTGCATAGGCATGCTCTTTAAATACTTCAATAATCGCATTTGATTCCGCAATGTCACCCAATGGCGTTGAGGTTCCATGCATATTTATAGTATCAACATCGCTTGGTTTTAAGTTGGCATCCTTCAAGCAATTTTCCATTACTTTAATAGCGCCTAAACCTTCAGGATGTGGAGCGGTCATATGATGTGCATCTGCGGAAAGGCCTCCTCCAGCTAATTCAGCATAAATAGTAGCATTTCTTTCAATAGCATGCTCATAAGATTCTAAAATTAATGCTCCTGCACCTTCTCCTAACACAAAACCATCGCGGTTCTTGTCAAAAGGACGTGAAGCTGTTTTTGGATCTTCATTTCTTTTTGAAAGAGCATGCATTGCATTAAACCCACCTATTCCTGCTTTTGTTACTCCCGCTTCAGAACCACCAGTAATCATTACGTCTGCATAGCCTAAACGAATATAGTTTAAGGCATCGATCATTGCATTTGACGCTGATGCACAGGCTGATACTGTTGCAAAATTAGGCCCTCTAAAACCATATTTTATGGAAATTAGTCCTGGAGCGATATCAGCAATCATTTTGGGAATAAAGAATGGATTAAAACGGGGGTTTTCGTTTCCAGCCGCAAAGTTTAGTACTTCGTTTTGAAACGTTTCAAGACCACCGATTCCTGCCCCCCAAATAACACCTACTCGGTCTTTATCTGCAGTTTCAATAGGGAATTTTGCATCTTGAAGTGCTTCATCAACTGCAACTAAAGCATATTGTGCGAAACGGTCGTATTTCCTCGCTTCTTTTCTGTCAAAGTGATCTAATGGATCAAAACCTTTTAACTCACAAGCAAATTTCGTCTTAAAAAGGGTAGGGTCAAAATAAGTTATTGGGGCAGCACCACTAGTACCAGAAAGTAACCCTTCCCAATAAGTTGAAAGAGTATTCCCGATAGGTGTAAGTGCTCCCAATCCGGTAACTACTACACGTTTTAGTTCCATGGAACTTCGTTAGTCTATTTTTTCTATAAATTGGATTGCTTGCCCAACAGTAGTAATGTTTTCCGCCTGGTCATCTGGTATTTGGATATCAAATTCTTTTTCGAATTCCATGATTAGCTCTACTGTATCTAAGGAGTCTGCCCCTAAGTCATTTGTGAAGCTTGCATCTGCATTAACTTCATTTTCATCAACCCCTAGTTTATCAACTATGATTGCTTTTACTCTCGAGGAAATATCTGACATAATAACTTTTTGTTTAAATTTAAGTTGTGAACAAAAATAATAAATTTAACTGATTACAAATGATTGCTGTTAAATAATAAGTTTATTTTTGATTTACTTAGAGAGGTAAATCAATTCCTGCATACTACTATTACTACAATATAAGTAAAATAAATGAGTAAAAAAATTATTCTATTAGCCTCAGGAAATGGTTCAAATGTTGAAAATATTTGTCACTTTTTTGAACAAAATTTAGAAGTTCGAATTATAGAAGTGTACACTAATAATCCTGATGCAGGTGTTTTAAAGCGCATCAAACCTTTTGGTTTGAAGGGATACATTTTTAATAAAACAACTTTTACTAACGGAGATGTCTTAAAGGAAATTAAAAAACAGCAACCGGATCTGATTGTTTTAGCGGGTTTTCTATGGAAAATAGGAGTAGATTGGATAGATGCTTTTCCTTTAAAAATTATTAATATTCATCCATCACTTTTGCCTAAATATGGTGGGAAAGGTATGTATGGATTCCATGTGCATAAATCTGTTAAAGAAAATAATGAGAAAGAAACAGGCATTACTATTCATCATGTCAGTGATGCTTATGATAAAGGCGCATTTATTTTTCAAAATAAAGTTGCTCTAACAACAACAGACACTATTTATGATATTGAAGCTAAAGTTCGTGCTTTAGAAAAGGAATATTTTCCAAAAGTGATTAATTCTTTACTTAAAAGCATGTAGGATGGAAGTAAATACAATATGTCTTTATACTGACGGCTCTGCAATTGGAAATCCAGGTCCAGGAGGCTATGGGCTTAGATTAGAGTCTCAAAGTACAGGACATATAAAGGAATATTCCCAAGGCTTTGTCAGAACTACAAATAATAGGATGGAGCTTATGGCTGTGATTGTTGGCTTGGAATTGTTAAAAAAGGATTCCATGAAGGTTGTTGTTTATTCAGATTCAAAATATGTGGTTGATTCTGTTGAGAAAAAATGGCTCTTTGGATGGGAGAAAAAAGATTTTAAGCAAAAAAAAAATCCTGATTTATGGAAACGTTTTTTGGTAGTTTATCGAAAACATAAAGTTCGTTTTAAATGGATAAAAGGGCATAATTCACATCCTCAAAATGAACGATGTGATCAATTAGCAGTTGCTGCAGCAAAAGGTATAAATTTAATATCGGACACTTTTTTTGAAAGCATTGAAAAAGAAAATCTTAAAACTTGACAAGTTGTTTATAGTCTTTAATAAATGTTTACTATAATTATGATTAGGCATGTAGAGTTTTTTACTTTTGTAAAATGAATCAGAAACTTTTAGTAATAGGCACCATGGCTTATGATGCCATAGAAACACCTTTTGGAAAAACTGGTAAAATATTAGGTGGTTGCGCAACCTACATTGGACTTGCGGCTTCCCTTTTTAAAGCTAAATGTGGAATAGTTTCCGTAATTGGAGATGATTTTGAGCAAGAGCATCTAGACTTATTAAAGTTAAGGAAACTTGATCTATCAGGAGTAGAAACTATTAAAGGTGAAAAAACTTTTTTTTGGAGCGGAAAATATCATAATGATTTAAACACTAGGACAACCATGGAAACCCAACTTAATGTCCTTACAAAGTTTAAGCCTATTGTTCCAGATCATTTTAAAGATGCAAGCATTGTTCTTTTAGGAAATTTAGATCCCAATTTACAATTAGCAGTTTTAAATCAATTATCCAATAAGCCTACCCTAGTAGTCATGGATACTATGAATTTTTGGATTGAAAGTTACAGAGAAAAGTTAGATGAAGTTATTGGAAAAGTAGATGTCATTTCAATTAATGACGAAGAGGCTAGAATGATTACATCAACCCATTCTTTAGTTGAAGCTGCTAAAAAACTCCAGCAAATGGGTCCTAAATACGTGATTATTAAAAAAGGAGAACATGGAGCGCTACTTTTTCATGAAAATCAAATTTTTTGTGCACCTGCACTTCCATTAGAAAAGGTTTTTGATCCAACAGGAGCGGGGGATAGTTTTATAGGAGGGTTTGTTGGTCACCTTTCACAGTGCAAGAATGTTTCTTTTGAAGAAATGAAGACAGCTACAATTATCGGTTCAGCTATGGCTTCTTTTACAGTTCAAAAATTTGGAACAAAATCTCTAGAAGAATTAATATTACCTGAACTAAATGAACGTTTAGATATCTTTAAATCATTAACTGAATTTGAATTAACATTAACATAAAATTAATACTTTCTAATGAGCGACGCTATTAAGCATGAATGCGGAATTGCCCTTTTACAACTTAAAAAGCCTTTATCTTTTTATAAAGAAAAGTATGGTAGTTCTCTTTACGGTTTAGACAAGATGTATCTTTTAATGGAAAAACAGCATAATAGAGGTCAGGACGGAGCTGGTTTTGCGAGTATCAAATATAATATGAAACCTGGGCAGCGCTATATTAGTCGTGTGCGTTCTGCAGAACAACAACCCATTCAGGACATATTTAACACGATTAATAGTAGAATTCAAAAACAAATTGATTTAGATCCAGACCTCCTTTCAAATTCCGAAAAGTTAAAACAAGACGTACCATATGTAGGAGAGTTAATGTTAGGGCATGTTAGATACGGAACTTTTGGCAAAAACAATATAGAAAGTGTCCATCCTTTTTTACGTCAAAATAATTGGATGCATCGAAATTTGATTGTAGCAGGAAATTTCAACTTAACTAACGTTAACGAACTGTTTGATAATCTAGTTGATCTTGGACAACACCCTAAAGAAATGGCGGATACTGTAACTGTTATGGAAAAAATAGGACATTTTCTAGATTATGCAGTAGCTAAAATATATAAAAAATTAAAGCGTGAAGGATATTCAAAAGCAGAGGCTTCTCCCTTAATAGCTGAACGCTTGAATTTGTCTAAAATATTGCGGAAAGCAGCTAAAAATTGGGATGGTGGTTACGCTGTTGCAGGGCTTTTAGGGCATGGAGATTCATTTGTTCTTAGAGATCCAAATGGGATTAGACCAGTGTATTATTATAATGATGATGAAATTATTGTAGTAACCTCGGAACGTCCCGTAATTCAAACTGTTTTTAATGTTCCTTTTGAGAGTATTCAGGAGTTAGAACCAGGAATGGCTGTTATTACTAAAAAATCAGGTGACACAGAAATTAAACAGATTTTAGCGCCTCAATTAAAAAGGGCCTGTTCCTTTGAGCGTATTTATTTTTCCAGAGGGAGCGATGCAGAAATTTATCAAGAGCGTAAAAATTTAGGAGCTGCTTTATTCCCAATGGTTCATAAAGCAATTGAAGGTGATTTAGAAAACTCTGTTTTTTCTTTTATTCCAAATACTGCTGAAACTTCCTTTTATGGAATGATTGGAGCTGTTCAAGATCATGTTCGTGACCTTCTCACTAAATCAATCAAGAAAGATCCGCCAGATATTGAAGCCATAACTAAAATGCTAGGTCTCAAGCCTCGTATTGAAAAAATTGCGATAAAGGATGCAAAGTTACGCACTTTTATCACTGAAGATAAAGGAAGAGATGACCTTGTTGCTCATGTTTATGACATAACGTATGGAATTATAAAAAACACAGACAATCTTGTCATAATTGATGACAGCATTGTAAGAGGCACGACCCTTCAGAAAAGTATTCTTCAAATGTTAGATCGCTTAGGTCCCAAGAAAATTGTAGTGGTATCTAGTGCTCCACAAATTAGATACCCAGATTGTTACGGAATTGATATGGCTAAATTAGAGGAGTTTATTGCTTTTAGGGCAGCTCTTTCTTTACACAAAGATAAAGGAACTTATGAAGCTACTTTGAAAACAGTATACGAGAATTGTAAGGAAAGTTTAAAAGATAAAAGTAAAGTTCCTCTTAATTATGTTAAACAAATCTATGATCCTTTTACTGATGATCAAATTTCAATTAAAATTGCACAACTTCTAAAAAATAATATTAAAGCTGAGGTAAATGTAATTTTTCAAAAGCTTAGCGGCCTTCACAAAGCTTGTCCCAAAAACCTAGGGGACTGGTATTTTTCAGGAAATTACCCTACACCTGGAGGTTGTCGTGTTGTCAATCAGGCATTCATAAATTTTATAGAAAAAAGCAATAAAAGGGCATACTAATTGTTAATTTATAATTAGTGTACATCAACAAGTTAATTACTTTAACGTTTAGATTGCTTCATATTTGAAGCATCGTTACTTAAATAGTTTAAGATAAGATTTGGGATAAAAGGGAGGTATTTATATCTCCCTTTATTTGATAATAAATTTAAAGGAAATTACACTCCTTTTTTATAAAGTTCACTTACTTTATCCCAGTTGATTACATTAAAAAATGCTTGAATATAATCAGGACGTCTGTTTTGATAATTCAGATAATAAGCATGTTCCCATACATCGATTCCTAAAATAGGGATACCACCACACCCAATACCTGGCATTAATGGATTATCTTGGTTTGCTGTAGCACAAATCTTCAAAGAACCATCAGATTGCACACATAACCATGCCCAACCAGATCCAAATTGTGTAGCGGATGCTTTAGCAAATTCATTTTTAAAATCATCAAACGATCCAAAAGTATTATTAATAGCGGATGCCAAATCACCAGAAGGAGTTCCACCGCCATCAGGCGACATTATCGCCCAAAAAAGTCTGTGGTTGTAGAAACCACCACCGTTATTTCTTAACGCCTTATTGTTAAGGTCAAGTCCTTTTAAAATCTCTTCAATTGTTTGAGAAGCATGCGGAGTATCAGTAATTGCATTATTAAGATTAGTGGTATAACCATTGTGATGTTTACTGTGGTGAATTTCCATAGTGCGAGCATCAATATTTGGTTCTAATGCATCGTATGCATAAGAAAGGTCAGGTAATTCAAAAGCCATTTTTTTAATTTTTAAGATTCAGACAAAATTAAAATTTCTTTTCTGAATAAAGGCTTAACTTTTGAAAAGCCTTACATTTAAATTACTTTTAAAATTTTGAATCAAACAAATTTTCATATTATAAATGCCGCTGCTGGCTCTGGGAAGACCTATAATTTAGTATTGCGGTATTTAACACTTCTTTTAGGTTCAAAAACCCCAAAGCCTTATCGAATTCTTTTAGCATTAACATTTACGAATAAAGCCGTTAATGAATTAAAAAACAGAATATTAGCCGTTTTATTTGCTCTATCGAAAGATACTTTTTTAGATAAAAACATTAAAAACACCCTGTGTGATGGACTGGCTATCGACGAAAAAGAATTAAGTCGAAGAGCACAGCTTATGTTACGCCAGATTTTATTTGAATATGGAAGTTTTGACGTGATTACCTTAGATAAATTTACACACAGATTAATACGAACTTTTGTAAAAGAACTAAAACTACCATTTGGATTTGAGGTTGTATTAGATCCTAAGAGTCTACTTGAAGAAACAGTAAGTTCTATTATTGAGGAAGTAGGAAAAGATGAATTATTAACCCAATTACTAAATGACTTTAGTATTTCAAGAGTTTTACAACAGAACAGCTGGAATATTCAAAAAGATTTAAATGAATTTGCTGGAATATTACTGAATGAAAATGATCGTATTCCTTTGTATGATTTAAAAAAGAAAACAATATTAGATCATTTAGAAGATTTTAAAACACTAAGCAAGGAAAAATTAAAAGCTGAAAATAAAGCTACTGAGATTGCAACTGAAGCTCTTTCATTAATTCATCAGCATGGACTTGAAAAATCCGACTTTTATAAAGGGACCCTGTACAATCATTTTCAAGCAGTAGTTCAGAGGCATTATTCAAAACTTTACTCTAATCAATTAGCTTTAGCATTAGTAGGCGAAAAATCTCTTTATAAACAAAGTCTAGACACTAAGAAAAAAGAAATTATAGACACAATTCAAGTTAAATTAAACGAAGATTATTGTGAAATTAAAAAATATGTAGGAAAAGCACTACTTAGCGAAGCAACAATTAAATCGTGGGTTCCACGCAGTTTATTACAGCGATTGGAAGCGCGCTTAGAAGTTCTTCAAAATCGAAAAGAAGTTAGGCTCTTAGGAGAATTTAACCAAAAAATAAGTAAACTAGTTCAGGATGCAGATGCCCCATTTATTTATGAAAGATTAGGGGAGCGATACCAGCATTATTTTTTAGATGAATTTCAAGACACCTCAAAATTACAATGGACAAATTTGATTCCATTAATTTCAAATGCCTTAGCGGGCGAATCTCTCAATGGGGAACAAGGATCACTTCTTCTTGTGGGTGATCCAAAACAAGCAATTTACAGATGGCGTGGTGGCGATATCAAACAATTTGTAAATCTATTTACACATAAAGACAATCCCTTTCAGATAAAAGCATCAAACGATTTCCTAGTTAAAAATTATCGCTCAGGAGCATCTATTGTCGATTTTAACAATCAATTCTTTTTAACTTTTTCAAAATTATTTGAAGAAACGGATTATCATAAAATTTATGGTGAAGAAAGCCAACAGGAAGCAAAAAAAGTAGGTGGATATGTAAGTGTTGAAGCTATTCCAAGTGGCAGAAAAGTTGATGAGAATATTCAGGTTTATGTAGAGAAAACAAACGCCACTGTAATCAAAGCAATTGATTCAGGATATGCGCTAGAAGATATTGTCGTTCTAGTACGCACAAAAAAACAAGCATCAGCTATAGGTGCAGGGTTAACAGAAGTAGGGTATCCTATTATATCTTCTGAATCTTTAGTGGTAGGGCAATCGACATATGTACAGTTTATTCTTGCAATACTAAAATTAATTGCACGTCCCAATGATTCGGAACAACACAAATTAATAATAGATGTATTGTGTCTGTTAACACCCGAGTTTGAAAAGGAAAACCATTTGTTTATATTAAATCATATTCATTTAAAAAGCAAGGATTTTTTTAAAAAATTAGAAAGACAATTTAGGTTTAAATTATCATTAAATAATCTATCAAAGTTATCTGTTTTAGAGGCTGCGGAGTCTATCCTCGAAAGTATATCTCTACTCCCTTCTAGCGATCCATTTTTAAATACATTTATTGAAGATATTTTTGAATTTTCAACCACAGAATCTCAAACAATTTCAGGCTATTTGAAGTTTTGGGAAAAACAAGAGAATACCCTTAGAATAAAAACCCCTGAGGGTACCAATTCAATATCTGTAATGACAATTCACCAAGCAAAAGGATTAGAATTTCCAGTTGTTATTTTACCTTTTATGGATACAGTACTTAATTCATCTAATATCAAAAATAAAATCTGGTATCCCTTTAAAGAAGAACCACTCTCTTCGATTAAATGGGCTTGGATTAATGCCTCTAAAAATATTCAATTATATGGAGTCCAAGGACAGTCACTTTATGATCAGTATGTTTTGGAACAAAAATTAGATGCCTTCAATGTATTATATGTAGCACTAACCAGGGCAAAAGATCAGTTATATATTATCACCCAAGAAGTTGCTAAAGAAGGTGCCTCCACGTATGCCGAATTACTAAAAAGTTTTATTAATAATCAAGGAGGAACCTTAGACGAAAACACATCATTTGAATGGGGAGAAAAGACCTTAAAAAAAACTGCTGAAACTGAAGAAGAGACCAGCAAAGAAGAAAAAATTAAAATTCAATTTAAGACTTCTTCTTTATGGAAGAAAAAATTAGTTGTTTTTAATAGACCCACTAAAGAATCAATATTAGCTCAAAAAAAAGGTTTGTTGCTGCATGATGTTTTAGCGAAAGTAACCCATTCTGAAAAACTCTCGAAAGTAATAGAAGAATCCATTTCTAAACTTAACTTTTCAGGAGAAACAATATCATTTATAGAAAAAAAAATATTTGAAATCGTACACCACCCTATTCTCTCTCCCTATTTTAAGAGTGATGATGTTGTTCTATTAGAAAAAGACATATTGGTTCCTGATGGTCGAACTTTACGCCCAGATCGAGTAAACCTTTTAGCAGATGGTAGTGCCGTTATTTTAGATTATAAAACAGGTGAGCCCAAGGAAGAAGACACTCTTCAAATTGATTCTTATGGATCTATTTATGAAACCCTTGGCTATAATCCTGTCAAAAAATTTTTGGTCTATATTGGTTCTGAAATAAGGGTCGAAAATTGTAGTTAGTACTTGTTGTAAAATGATTAGGAAAATTATAGTTAAGCAAGGCTAACAAAGACCTATTTTTATAAATTTAAGGATGAATACCTTTTTAGATGATGTTGCGAAAATAATTACTACTTCTCATAAAGAATTAGATCAGATTAAAATTATTGTTCCAAGTATCCGATCTATAACATTCCTAAAAGAAGCCTTAAAAAAGCAAATACAAGTCCCAAAAATTTCCCCTGAAATCATAAGTATAGAGTCATTTATCAATGATTTATCAGATCTAAAAACAATAACAAAAATTGATTTATTGTATTCTTTTTATGAGGTGTACTTAATGCATACTCCAAAAGAAAAACAAGATACAATGAATCAATTTTTTAATTGGGCTCCTTCGGTTTTACAGGAATTTAACGAAGTTGATGCTCAATTGATTGATTCCAACAAGTTGTTTGCTTTTATGGGTGCTGTAGATGAAATTGAAGCATGGAGTTTAAGCGAAAAAGAAAGTATTAGGAGTAACCATCTCAACTTTCAAAGTGAATTACCAGTTCTTTATAAAAAGCTATACGAATACTTACTTTTAAAACAAAAAGGATATGCAGGTATGCAACTCAGAGAGGCCGTTCGTAATTTAGGTTTTTATACAGAGTCTAAATTACTCCATCATTATTTTGTAGGATTTAATGCACTAACAAAAGCAGAAGAAACTATTATCCAGGAACTTTTAGCAACAGAAAAGGCAGAGATTCTATGGGATCTTGATCAAAGTTTTTACGATGATCCTTATCAAGGGGCAGGTCATTTTATTCGGCGTTATCTTAAATCATGGAATTCTTTAAAAAAAGAAAAAACAAATATATTTTCTAATAATTTTTTTGCTGCTAAAGAAATCGAAATAATAAGTGTTTCTAAAAATATTACACAAGCAAAAACAGCAGTTCAAATTGCAACAGAGCTAAATGAAAAAAATCCTAACAGTAGTTCTGTAATTGTTCTGGGTGATGAAAATTTATTACATCCAACGCTATCAGCACTTCATCAAAATGTTAGTGATTGGAACATTACGATGGGGTACCCTATTGCAAAAACAATGTTATCATCTTTTTATTTTAATTTATTTGAATTATTGCAAAATTATAGTGAAGCGGGACATTCTATTCATGAAGTGAAAGTAATATTAGAAGTGGCATCTACAGGATCAGTTTTGGAAGATAATGGAGAGTCTTTAGCTGATACTATTGCTCTTTTCCAAAAGTCAAATCGCAATTATATTCCAGTAGAAACCCTTAGGAATTCTGGTGGTGAATTGAGTGATCTTTTGTTTTCTCCTTTTTCTTCAGTTAACACTTTCTTAGAACGAATTCAAAAAATAACGATAGCTTTTAAAACCTTTTATAGTTCTTCAAATAATGAATCCCTTTATGCTCATTATTGCGATAGGTTTTTAATACTTTGGGAAGATCTTTCCGAGCAACATGAAGATAAAAAATTAATGACAACACTGGAAGATGTTAAAATGGTCTTTCAATTAATGGTCCAACAAGAAACATTAGATTTTTCTGGAGATGCTCTCTCTAAACTTCAGATTATGGGGGTATTAGAAACTAGATTATTAGATTATGACAATGTGATTATTACCAATGTAAACGAGGGAATTTTTCCCTTTGGAAAAACACCTTTTTCGGTGATTCCTTTTGATGTGCGAAGAAAATTTGAAATGAATACATTTATCGAGCAAGACCATCTATATGCATATCATTTTTTTCGACTATTACAGCGGGCAAAAAATATTTATTTACTTTATAATGCAACCCCTGAAGGATTATTTTCTGGAGAAAAAAGTAGGTTTTTAGTTCAATTAGAATATTTCAAATCACCAAAGCACAAGTTATCGTTCAAACAAATTGATTATCCTTTAACAGTTCAGAAAACTTCTCTCAAAAAAGCAATTAAAACTTCAGCGGTGTTAAAGCAGTTAGATGAAATTGCAAAACAAGGATTCTCACCTTCTTCAATTGGACAATATATTCGTAATCCTTATCTTTTTTACGAACAGCGAATGCTTAAGATAAAACCCTTTGAAGCTAATGAAAATGATTTGAGTGCTCAAAACAAAGGGACAATTATGCATGAAGTTTTAGAATTAGTTTACACCCCTTTTTTAAATAAAAAACTGAGTTCTCAAGACTATGATAAAATGTTACTTACGTTACCAAAACTCTTAGAGAAAACTTTTAATTCAGTCTATAAAAATAATGGTCAAAGAACTGGTAAAAATTTTATCATCTTTAATGTTATGGAAAAGATTTTAACCTCTTTTCTAATTGAAGAAAAAAGCCAGATCACCAAGGGTAGAGATTTAAAAATATTAGGACTAGAGTACAGATTTTCTAAACCTATTTGGGTAAAAGGTCTTGAAAAGGAAATTATTTTTAAAGGAAGTATTGACCGAATTGATTCTCTAGACGGTGTCATTCGATTTGTGGATTATAAAACAGGAAATGTGACTGCCTCAAACCTCTCCTTTAGGCATTGGGATGAGCTTATAACAGACCCTAAAAAAAGCGCATTATTTCAGGTGTTTTTGTACGCTTATGCGATTAAAGATGAATTTAAAGAAGATAAAGTAAGGGGAGGTGTCATACCTCTGAAAAATTTTGAAAATAATTTTATAGCTGCCTCTAAAACTGAAAATTCAAGGGCAAAAACACTAATCGAAATGAATGAATCAATTTTTTTGAATTTCGAAAAAGAGTTATTTACAATAATTAGTGAAATTTTTGATCCTAATATTCCTTTTGTTTTTAAAATTTAAGAAACTTTGATTAGCACTAATTTAATCATCAATCATTTATTTTTTATATTTTTACTAAACTAGATGATTGGTTTGTTTACTATTTTCATTGAAATAAAATAATGAAAATGAACTTAATTAGTTCAGCTAAATATTAAGGTATAGGGTCTCATTATTATGGAAAATAAAAGCGATTTTGACAAAATAGATACTAACAAAGACGGCGTCATTTCAGAAGAAGAATATGCAAATGCATCGAAATCTGCTGGAGTTAAAAAAGAAAAGTTAAATTGGTTTTTACGTCTGTTTACTTTAGGAGACCGGTTTGACATTAAAGACTTTTTTGATAGGTTTAAAAAATCAATTTTAGAATTTATAATTCTAGTTTTTGGTGTGACTGTCTCGTTTGGTATAGAACAACAAGGAGGAGAATCAGATAATCGAAATGATGGAATTGAAAATCTAAATAATCTTAGGGAAGAAATTGATAAAATGATTAATTATACCGATGAATATATCGGACAGATAGATTGGGTAGCTGCTATGTATTCGAAGCAATACGCTAAGTGGGAAGAAGATAACGATAGTATTTTTATCGATTTTCAGGAGGATGACGAAGAACCCGACGGGAAGTATTATTTTGCTCCTATGGGTCAATATACCCAGAGACAACCCTTTAATCCTCCAAGAGTAAATTTTGATGCCATTAAACTTGATGGAACTTTTAGACTATTACCTAAAGAGGTTGGACTTCAAATGACAGAAATTTATGACGGAACTGATCTAAAATATTTAATTGAAAATACAGGCAAAAATGAGGAACGTTATGTCCTTCAGTTTGTTAATCGAATTGCAAATAAATGGGTTTATGATTTACCTTGGGTAGATATTGAGTATGACGAATTTTGGATACAAAATAGAAAGTATATTCAAAATGATAAGTTCATGAAATATAACCTTTATCAACGGGTAGATTTATGGGAATATAGCATTAAAGAACAACTACAGGTTTATAAAAGCTCTCTACTTGAGAGTACAAAAATGTTAGATTCAGTAATTGCAGTACGTGACAGTGAAATTGAAATTATTTGGTGGGTACTTAACCCTAAAGATTAGTCGAGCGGATAAGTTCTGAAACTAATTTCCCTGAAACTATTGCTGGGGGTACTCCCGGGCCTGGTACAGACAACTGTCCTGTGAAATACATATTTTCAACTAATTTACTTTTTAATTTAGGCCTAAGAAATGAAGTTTGGAGAAGTGTATTTGCTAATCCATATGCATTCCCTTTGTATGAGTTATACTCATCAATAAAATCGCTGACACAAAATGATTTTTTATAAATTATATTTTTTTTAATTTTTTGTTCTGTAATGGATTCTATTCTATCTAGTACAATATTGAAATATTTTTCCCTAAGTTCCTCAGTATCTTCTAATCCAGGTGCTAATGGAATTAAAATAAAACCATTTTCACAACCTTTTGGAGCTGTATGCTCATTAGTCATTGAAGTAAAATTAGCATAAAACAAAGGTTCTGATGGCCATTGAGGATCTTTATATATTTCTTTGGCATGCAGATCAAAACTAGTATCAAAAAAAAGATTGTGATGAGCTAAATTATTTATTTTTTTATCAAATCCTAGATAAAAAAGTAGTGATGAAGGAGCTAAAACTTTATTTGACCAATATTTATCAGAATATTGTCTTAAATCTTTCGGCAATAATTTTTCGGTGTGATTATAATCAGCTCCAGATAATACGATATCCGAATTTATCACATTTCCATTCACTTGAATTCCTGTTGCAATATTTTTATCTGTTAGTATCTTATTAATAGTAGAATTATTGTGATAGTTCACGCCAAGGGATTTACCAATACTAATCATGGCATTAACTACATCATGGAACCCATTAGTAGGCTGCCACGTTCCTAAGCCAAAATCTGCATAATTCATGAAATTATAAAAAGCAGGAGTATTGGAAGATTCTGCTCCTAAGAACAAGACTGGAAATTCTAATATTGATCTTAATTTAGGATTCTTAAAGTTTTTATGAACTTCTCTTTTGATGTTAGTGAAGAAATACCCAACTCTTTTAATAGTATCCAATGAGATTAGCTCTAGCGGAGATAATCCAGGCATTTTATAAAGCATGTCTGTTACAGCAATTTTATAATTATCTTTTGCTTTAGAGATAAACTTTTTTAATTGTTTTGAGCTTCCGGGTTCTTCATTTTCAAAAACCTCACAAATCTTGTCTAACGAATCAGGAATTGCTATAAAATCATTTTTTCCAAAATATACGTGATAAGCAGGGTTTAATTTTTTTAATAAATAAAAATCTTCTGGCTTTTTGTCAAAATCTTTAAAAAACTTTTCAAATATATCAGGCATCCAATACCAACTAGGTCCCATATCAAATGTGAAACCATCCTCTTTAAATTGTCTAGCTCTACCGCCAAAAGCTTCATTTTTTTCAAATATATCAACTATGTACCCCATTTTAGCTAAGTAACAAGCAGCTGAAAGGGAAGAAAATCCTGAGCCAATAATCACAACTTTTCTTTTCATAACCTGACAAAGGTATCATAAAAAGAAGTGTTTAGAAAAGAAACAATGTATTGAAAAATAGAAAACTTAATTCATATTTTTACTAACAGCCCAAGTAACGCCATGCGTCATTATTTTCCATACCTCAGGTATTTCAAATATATCAGCTGAATGACCTAAGGAAGAATAAAAAATCTTGCCTTTCCCATAGGTTTTTGTCCAAACTACCGGCATTTCAACACCCTCAATCCAAGGATCATGGTCACCATTAAAAACTGTTGTTGCAATTACATTTATAGAGGGATCAAGGTGCATATAATATTGTTCAGAATTCAGCGAAAAGTCATTAATTCCCTCAGTAATAATGTGTTCAGGCTCTGAAATATTTACAGTATAATCTACTTGTCCTCCTGGATGTTTTACAAATTGTCCTCCAATCATGTATTGATATTCAGTATCATTTCTAAAAGCATCACCAAGCCCTCCATGGCAACCTGCCAATGCAGTGCCATTGGCTACAGCGTTTTGCAGGGCTTTAGATTCACTAGATTTTATCGTACTCATAGTTATATGCTGAATGATAAGATCTGTCTTGCTCATTACTGTTTTATCTAAATAGATTCCAGTTGATTTGGAAAGCGTAACATTCGCCTGTTGAGCCTCTAACCAATTTGCTATTTTATGAGCAAATACTTCAGGCTGGTGGCCTAACCAACCACCATACACAATTAAAATATTTTTATTTTTTAGGGCATCATTTTCAGATTGAGCCAATAAAAATTGAGTTAATAAACATAATATTAGAGTAGTAAATTGATGTCTTTTTTTCATGGTTACTCCTCTATTTAAAATTATTTTTTATTGCGTGAAGTATAAATTTCTTCAACAAATGAAGCACTTATAATTCCTGTTGGAATTGCAACAACTCCAATTCCTACCAACGAAATAACAGAAGCAAACACTTTCCCCCAAACTGTGATAGGAATTACATCACCATAACCAACGGTAGCTAAAGAAACGGTTGCCCACCAAACTGAAGCAGTAATACTCGAGAAAACATCTGGTTGCGCATCATGTTCTAAAAAATATATTGCTGAAGCAGAAAAAAGAATAGTTAATATTGAAAGAAAAAGAGTAAAATATAATTCGTGTTTGACAGAACTCAATGCTTTAATGAAAAGCTTTAAAGATTTGCTTCCTCTTCCAAGTTTGAAAATTCTTGTTAAGCGAAACAATCGAAGGATTCTGAAAAATCGGCCATCGAGAAGCACAAATTGTTTTAGATAAAAAGGAAGAATAGAAATTAAATCAATTATGCCGAAAAAACTAAAAATGTAATTTTTTATTCCCTTCCACTTATTCTCTTTGTAGCTAATATAGACTCTATAAAGATATTCTAACGAAAATATAAGAATAGAAATTATTTCAAAATATTTGAAAAATCGATTAAATTTGATGTTGATGGATTGATGTGATTCCAACACCATGGCAATAATATTTGCGACAATTAGGCTATAGATAAAAATATCAAAGCGGTTTAATTTTTTCATAATATATTTGTTAGGTAAATTCGTCAAACTTATATTTTAAACCATAAGCTTGACACTAATAATGTATAAATTTAAAAATTAATACGCTAGGTTTAATTTTTATTTTCAATACATCAATTCAAATAAAGAATAAACTAAAAGTTTATACAGTAATATTTTCTTTCTCTTTTTTCAACTCTTTTTTCTCTAAAAAAACAACTATTTTAGTCGAAGAATTAATCTTCAATTTATTTAATAATGGAAACTGTTACTACAGTTACTTTTTTTTCCTTCACAAAAAATAAATTTTGGGCGTTTAAGCAAATGGGTATAGCACCCTTTAGAATGAATTCTGTTGAAGGGTTAAAGTTTTTTAAATTTTTAGGAACTGGAGGAGGAAAGGGCTTTAGCTTGTGGCCTGATTTTTCAACCTATGCTTTTTTAGGTGTATGGGATGATGAAAGTACTTATGTGAATTTTAAAAATACACACCCCATTTTTTTAGCTTATCAAAAAATGGCAGATACCCAAAGAGACTTGGTTTTAGAATCCCAAATGAGTCATGGAAAATGGAGTGGGGTGAATCCTTTTCTGCAAAATAAATCGTCAGATTTCAAAATAAAATCAAAACAGCCAGCTGTTGTAATTACTAGAGCTACATTACAATGGAATCGTCTTTTTTCATTTTGGTTAGCCGTTCCTGCTGCAAGTAGAGCTATTGAAGAAGCCGAAGGCATACAGTATTTTAAAGGGATTGGAGAATGGCCATTTATTCAACAAGCGACCCTGAGTATTTGGGATGATTTTGAAGCCGTTAATACATTTGCATATAAAGGAAAAAAACATTCAGAAATTATTAAAAAAACACGTGAAAAAAAATGGTATAAAGAAGATCTTTTTTCTCGTTTCCACTTAATTTCAGACCTCACTAAAACACTTTAACATGAAGCAAATAATTGTTATAGGCGCAGGAATTGGAGGACTTGCTTCTAGTGTTCGTTTAGCTTTAAAAGGATATAAAGTGCATGTATTTGAAGGAAATCATTTTCCAGGGGGTAAATTATCAACTTTCGAAAATAGTGGTTATAGATTTGATGCTGGCCCATCATTGTTCACAATGCCTCATTTTGTAACAGAACTTTTTAAAATGGCGGGTGAAAACGCTGAAGATCATTTTAGATATTCAAAGAAAGAAGTTGCGTGTAATTATTTTTGGACAGATAAGACTAAATTTAAAGCTTATTCAGACAAAAAGGCTTTTCTTGACGAAGTATCTCATGTTTTCAATGAACCAAATGAAAATGTAGAGCAGTATCTTCAAAAAGCTAAGAAAAAATATCAACTTACAACCTCATTATTTCTTGAACAATCGCTTCATAAACTTAAAACCTATCTTTCATTAGACACTATAAAAGCATTTTTACAATTACATCTTTTTGAGCTACAAAAAACTCTACATCAGGCAAATGATGATGCTTTTACTTCAGACAAACTAGTACAGCTTTTTGACCGTTATGCCACCTACAATGGATCAGACCCTTATCAGACCTCCGGAATAATGACCCTTATTCAACATTTAGAGGGTGCTTACGGAACTTTTGTGCCAGAGGGTGGAATGATTGCCATCACAAATTCGATATTCGCTCTTGCGAAACGCCTGGGTGTTACTTTTGATTTTGATTCACCTGTACAAGAAATTGTAGTTAAAGGAAAATTAGTAAAGGGTGTTCAAGTCCATAATTCTTTTCATGCTGCAGATATAGTAGTTTCAAATATGGATATTTATCCTACTTACAAGAAGTTGCTTCCTAAACTAAAAGCTCCAAAAAAACAATTATCTCAAGAACGCTCCAGTTCTGCCGTAATTTTTTATTGGGGAATACAAAAAATCTTTAACACATTAGAACTACATAATATTTTCTTTTCCGATGATTACAGAGCAGAATTTGATGCCATTTTCAAAGAAGAAACAGTTTCTGACGACCCCACCATTTACTTAAACATCACATCAAAAGATGTTCCTGGAGATGCTCCTGCTGGCTGTGAAAACTGGTTTATAATGATTAACACCCCCGCAGATAAGGGTCAAGATTGGGATGAAATGGTTTCTAAATTAAGAACCATTGTAATAAATAAACTTTCAAAAGAATTAGCGGTAAATTTAGCGTCACTTATTGTTTGTGAAGAAGTATTGACGCCTCCTTTAATTCAATCAAAAACACAATCCCATCTTGGTGCTTTATATGGCTCCTCAAGTAACAACTCATTTGCTGCTTTTTTAAGGCATCCTAATTTTTCAAGTCGTATAAAAAATCTTTATTTTTGTGGAGGAAGTGTCCATCCTGGGGGAGGAATTCCTCTATGTTTACTCTCCGCGAAAATTGTAGATGAATTGATACCTTCTGCAAACTCATGAATAGTGACTCTCTTTTAACAAAACAAAATATTTCCATTGGCTTAATATGGCTATTTCATGTTTCAGGAATGATAGGTATTATTTATGGTGACGCACTTTGGTTTGTTAAAGCAACTCCTTTAAATTTATCACTTAGTTTTATATTGCTCATACTTAACACCAAGCTAAATAAAAAAGTATTTTATCTAGTTATAGCATGTTTTTTCACAGGAATGTTGGCTGAGATTATTGGTGTTAAGTATGGTTTCCTTTTTGGTAATTATTCTTATGGTGAAGCTCTTGGAATTAAAATTATGGGGGTCCCAATTACTATTGGATTAAATTGGTGTATTCTTATCTTTATAACAGGATTTATTGCTCAATATTTTACAGATTCTCTTTTAGCTAGAATCTTTACAGGGTTAGTACTTATGTTATTTTTAGATTTAGTGATGGAACCCGTTGCGCCGAAATTGGACTTTTGGACTTTTGAGAGTGGTCTAGCATCATTTCATAATTATTTAGGATGGACGATCGTTGCTATACCATTACAATGGGCCTTTCATTATTTTAAAATCAAAATTAAAGGACCTTTTCCTATTCATTTGTTTTTACTTCAAGTTTTATTTTTCCTAATACTTTTATTAAAGTTAAATACCTTAGAACTCTAAAGAAAAAAGTAAATGAAAAAAATAGAGTATTTATTTCTTTTATTAATGATTTTACAGTCATGTAATAATACTGATACTAACCAGGTAGTTTCTTCTGGTCTTAAAGTAGATTCCATAGATTCACTCACACTAAATCAGACAATAAATTTTAACCTTATAGAGTATCCGGGAGTTTTTTTAAGATCTGAAGGATTAGAAGAATGGCAAGATTTTAAAAAACTTCACGAGTCTTTAAAACGCTTATCTGATCTAAATCTTAGAGATGTTCAAGTTGATTTATTATCACTCTCAGGACGATTAAAAGAAGTTTCTAAAAAGACATTACCAGGAACTTTAGAGGTTCCTCAAATTAGAAGCCGATTAAAAGTTGTGGAAATGCAAGCACTAAAATCTCGCTATTTCACACAATATTATCGTAAAGATTCTTTAATTCCTTCCTTAAACAAACTTTATGAATCATATAATGCTCTAGTTTCAAGAATGACAACCTTAGATGCTGAAAATGCTGCAGTATCTCAAAAAAATATTGTGAAAGATTAATAAGAGGAATTGATTTGATTTTCAACTGAGAGCATTGAAAAGGAAGAATTATTTTCATTAATCGCCTTTTTAATTACATTAATATGACGATCAAATTTTGATGTGTCTTCTATGAAAGGTAGTATTTTTGAATATATTTCAAGTAGAATTGTATCAGACTGAAGACATTTATCTAAAGTTGAATTTTTAAGAATATCAACAGAAGATATTAACAATTGATTGAAATTGAATCCACCTATTACCAGGTCATCATATGACATACCTAAGGTTTGAATTTCACTTAAAACCTCTTGAAAAAAACGATTTCTTAGAAGAGCTTCTTGATTGAAAAAACGTTTTTCTTCAGAAGCATTAGCCTCGTCAGCTGCTTTTAAATAGGTTAGCTTCGCGTTTTTTAAATGCGTAAGTAGCTTTTCTAATTGTGCGATATATTGGTTTTGTTTTCCCATGTTTAATTAATATCAAGATAGTTAAAGCATTATTGATTTTTCGCCAACTCTAAACTTTATATTAACAGATTATCATCTTTAAATTCAAAAGTTGTTTCCCTCAAAATAGCATCACTATTAATTACCCTATGGACAAATTTATCTTCATTAAAGTTAGGGGCTGGTAAGGCATATTTTTTTGCTACAAACTCGTAGTATTCTTTTCTTTTCGGATGATGAGGTGATACCAGATTAAATATTCCTCCTTTTTCTATTGGTAGCTTGAGAATTGCTTCGATACCTCCTATGGCGTCTCTTTGAGTAATAAAGTTAATAACCCCTTCTGGATTTGTAATTAGTTTTCCTTGTAATTGAAAAATAGGATTTCTATCATAACCAATTAAACCACCTAGCCTAATAATAATTGATGAAGGAGCATAATCTAACACCTCTTGTTCACAATTTAATAATGCTTTAGCAGAATGTCTTTCAGGTCTTGGAGTTATTGTTTCATCATAAACGCCGGCAATAGTTCCATACACCGAGATACTACTTAAAAAAATAATTTTTTTGATTTTTAATGGTTTAATTTTTTTTAGGATTAAACGTATTTTTTGAACATAGTTATTTGATTGACTTTTTCTATTTGGCGGAAGGGATATGATTAGGCAAGATAATTCCTTAAAGAAATCGATGTTTCCTTTTATGTTTTGTGAAGTAATCTCAATTTTGTAGTACTCTAATCTATTTTTTTTAAGTAGCTCTATTCCCTCATCACTTCTTCTAGAAGCTTTTACCTGCCATTTTTTCTTTTGTAAATTTAAACCTAGAGGAATTCCTAGCCAACCACAACCTAAAATTCCTATAACTTTCATGTTCAAAAATTTATCCAAAATACCTATATATTTTTATTAATAAAGCCTGTGTGTTGAAATAATCTTATTAATATCAGGAAGAATTCGTTATATTTAAAAATCACTAACACTTTATTTGTTATGCCAATAAAAAGTTTTCAAGGCGAACGCGCCCAAAAAGTAAAACCGACTCCAAGTAAATTAGTGGTTTCAGATATTATGACACGTCAATTAATTCTCTTTAATCCAATGCAAACGATTCATGAAGTTATGGCAGCATTTATTAAGCATAGAATTTCGGGAGGTCCAGTGGTAAATAATGATGGAGATCTAGTAGGGGTTATCTCTGAAGCTGACTGTATGAAAGAAATTTCAGACAGCCGATATTTTAATATGCCTATATTGGATAAGTCTGTTGCTCATTTTATGACTAAAAAAGTAGATACCATAGCGGCTAATACAAGTGTGTTTGACGCAGCAGCATTATTTTCTAAATCAAGCAGAAGACGTTACCCTGTTATGGAAAAAAATCTTTTAGTAGGTCAAGTAAGTAGAAAAGATATTGTGATTGCAGCCCTTAACATGAAAAGTCAAACATGGCGTTAGGTATATATTGTTTTTGCCGCTCTATAAGTATTAGCATGCGCTTCAATAATGACCTTTATGTCCTTAGAATATCCACCTCCCATACTGCATTGAAGCGGAATGTTTCTATCATTACATTGTTTTAGCACAAATGTATCTCGTTCTTTACATCCTTCAATGGTAAGATTTAACCTACCCAGCTTGTCTGTGCCTAAAACATCTACACCAGACAGATAAAAAATAAAGTCAGGTTTAATATTGTCTATCAATTCAGGAATTATTTTTTTGATTTTATCCAAGTATTTTTTGTCGCCAGCATCATCCTCTAGCGCAATATCCAAGTCACTTTTTTCTTTTCGAAAGGGATAATTTTTTGCTCCATGAACAGAAAGAGTAAATATTTTTGTATTTGATTCAAAAATAGCAGCAGTACCATTTCCTTGATGTACATCTAAGTCAAGAATTAATATTTGAGATGCTTTCTTTTGGTCAAGTAAATATTGAGCTGCAATAGCCTGGTCATTAAGTAAGCAAAAAGCTTCTCCACAATCAGAAAAAGCATGGTGTGTTCCTCCTGCAATATTCATGGCGATTCCTGTTTTTAAAGCTTTTTCACAACCCATAATAGTCCCCCCTGCTATCATAAGTTCTCTTTCTACCAATTCCTTTGTAAGAGGAAAACCAATTTTTCGAATCTCTCTTTGAGTTAAATTTAAATTGATAAGCCTAGTCACATATTCTTTTTTATGAATACGGAATACATTTTCTAATGCGACTTTGGTTGGTGTGAAAAAATCAGATGGTTCACAGGTTCCTTCATGGAGTAATTGTTGTGGAAGAAGTTCATATTTTTCCATAGGGAAACGATGATTTCCCGGAAGTGGGAGCCTATATATAGGATCGTATGCTATTGGAATAAAAGAAGTTAACTCCATTTAATGGATGGACAATCCTGTTTTTGTGTCTTCTGCTTCAGGAGAAACAAACACAAAATGACCTTCGCTATTTTCTCCCAATAAGATCATTCCATTACTTTCAATTCCTTTAAGGGTTCTTGGTTGAAGATTGGTCAAAAGAGTAACTTTTTTCCCTATAAGTTCGTCTACATTAAAGTCTAAAGCAATACCTGAGACAACAGTCCTTTCCTCCGATCCAATTCTTACTGTTATCTCCATTAATTTTTTTGTTTTAGACACTTTTTTAGCAGCAACAATAACAGCTACTTTGAGATCTAATGCCGCAAAATTTTCAAAACTTGTTTTGGGTTTTAAGGGTAAAATCGTAACAGTTTCTGTTTTATTTGCTAGACTACTCGCTTTTAATTTTGAGCGTTGAAACTCCATTTGTTCATCTTCAACTTTTTGAAATAGGAGTTTAGCTGTTCTAATTAGATGTCCAGATTGGATTAGTATAGTATTCGTTGAAACATCCTTCCATTTTAAATGAGTCACATTTAAATTCAACATGTTTTTTAATTTAGAAGCTGTAAAGGGTAAAATAGGTTCACTAATTACAGATAGACCGGTTGCGATTTGAAGTGCTGTATTCATGATCGTTTTAACGCGCTCAGGATTTGATTTAATAAGTTTCCAAGGCTCTGAATCGGCTAGATATTTATTCCCAATTCTTGCAAGTTGCATTAAGAGCTGACTAGCTTCTCTAAAACGATAAAGTTCAATAGAAGTTCCAATTTTTTTGGGGAGCAGCCTCATTTCTGAAAGAACATCACGGTCAATTTTTAAAAGCTCAGAAGCCTTCGGAACTTCCCCAGCATAATATTTATGAGTGAGGACAACTACACGGTTAATAAAATTTCCATAAATGGCTACTAATTCATTATTGTTTCGTGCTTGAAATTCATCCCAAGTAAAGTCATTGTCTTTTGTTTCAGGTGCATTTGCTGTTAATACATAGCGTAAAACATCCTGATGTTCAGGAAATTCCTCTAAATATTCGTGTAACCAAACTGCCCAGTTTTTAGAAGTAGAGATTTTCTGACCCTCTAAGTTTAAAAATTCGTTAGCAGGAACATTTTCCGGTAAAATATATTCTCCAGAAGCATGAAGCATGATTGGGAAAATAATACAGTGAAAAACAATATTATCTTTTCCAATAAAATGTACCAATTGTGTATCCTTGTCTTTCCAATAAGGTTCCCAATCAATTCCTTTTTGATCTGCCCATTCTTTTGTAGATGAAATATATCCTATTGGTGCATCAAACCAAACATAGAGGACTTTTCCCAATTCCCCTTTTAAAGGTACTGGTATCCCCCAGTCTAAATCACGGGTAACTGCTCTTGGCTTTAAACCAGAATCAATCCATGATTTTACTTGACCATAGACATTGGGTTTCCAATCTTTTTGATGTCCTGTAAGAATCCAATCGCTAATAAAATTTTCATACTTATTTAAAGGAAGATACCAATGCTTTGTTTTTTTTAATTCAGGCTTTGCACCACTAATTGTTGATTTTGGATTAATAAGTTCTGTGGCACTTAAACTACTGCCACAGCTTTCACATTGATCTCCATAAGCCTCTGCATTTTGACATATTGGACAGGTTCCCAAAACAAACCTATCTGCTAAAAATTGTTGAGCTTCAGGATCATATAATTGATCCGAATTTATTTCTTCAAAAATTTTTTTTTCATTTAACTGCTTAAAGAATCCTTGTGCTGTTTCATGATGAATTTTTCTGGAGGTGCGAGAATAATTATCAAAAGTAATACCAAATTTTCTAAAAGAATCTCTAATGATTTGATCATAAGTATCGATAATTTCTTGAGGAGTTTTTCCTTCTTTTTTTGCTTTTAGTGATATGGCTACACCGTGCTCATCGCTTCCACAAATAAAAGCAACATCTTTTCCTTGGCCTCGTAAATAACGAGTGTAAATATCAGCAGGTATATACACTCCAGCTAAATGCCCAATATGAATGGGACCATTAGTATAGGGAAGGGCTGCGGTTATTGTGTAACGTTTTGGCATAATGGTCACTTCATTTTTTCAAAAATAAACAATTATTTCCCTATTTAAATTACAAAAGCACGTCTTTTAATTTCTCTAAATCATACAATCATTTCAGAACAAAACCTCATGGTTCAAAAAGAAGAAAAAATAGCTATCTCGTTTCTTTTGAAGAATTTTTAAAAATCATAATATTGTTTTAACTTAAGTAGATTGTTTTTTTTTGAAAATTATATTTTCATTTGTTTACAAGGGGAGACCATAAAAATATTTTCAATTTCTTCTAGGTATTTCATCTTAACAAAAAGGGCATTAATTCTTTTTCTTGATATTTTATTGAATTTTAAACAAATATTTTACATTAATACAAATTAATAATCAAATTGTTAATTCGTTTTATGAACTAGAATAATGTTTTAGATGCAACAAATTGTTTAAAATAATTACTTTTGTTAAAAATCTAATGTTATGAGAACTATTGCTTCAACCGTAGCGGCATATATTAAGACTAAGCCTTATTTATCATCTGCTCTTTCAGATGGAATCATAAACCTTACATCATTAGCTAGACAAATTCAGCCTGATATTGAAAATGTAATGAGAAAAACAGTAAATCAGGGAGCCATTGTAATGTCTTTAAAGCGTGCTTCGGATGATGCAGAATTTTCATCAGGTTCAGCTAAAATAACAGGTGTTTTGAAAAATATGGGTGATATTACTGTTAGGTCTTCTCTTATTGATTATAGCTTTTCCATCTCCGAAACTTTGTTATTAAATCAAGCTCATTTATTAAAAAAAATTGAACATATAAAAGAAGTTTTTTACACTTCTTCAAGAGGAGTAGCGGAGTCAAATATTATTGTAAGTCAAAATATTTCTGAGTTAGTGGATACTATTTTCAGTGAAGAGACGTGTCATTCAAAAGTCGAAAACTTATCCTCAATTACAATAAAGCTTCCCACAGAAAATGTTACCATTCCTGGAATTTATTATTTTATTTTTCAACGCCTTTCATGGGAGGGAATTAATGTAAATGAAATAATTTCTACCTCTAATGAATTTACCATTTTAATTGATGAGCAGCAGGTAAGTAGTGCTTTTGAGGAAATTAAGAAGCTGAAGTCTCTTTAATAAAAACTAAACTTTGCAAAATGTTAGTTAGTTTTTTAATCTCATCAATTGAGTGAATTGATAATAGCAACTTTGGGCCATTTTGAGTACTTTTTTCTTTTAATTTTAATCGATCAGGAGCCTTTTGAATTTGCATTAATAAAAAAGAAAAAGACTCTGTTTGGAAAAATGGACTTTGTTGATCAGAAACAAAATAACAAATACAACTCCCTCGTTTAATAATCAACCGTTCAATACCTAATTGAGTAGCAACCCATTTAAGGCGCATACTGTCTAAAAGTCCATTAGTAGCCTCAGGAAGCGGCCCAAAACGATCTAAAAGAGTTTGTTCAAAGTCATTTAACTCAGAAGGGGTTTTTACCTGACTAAGTTCTTGGTAAAGTGCAAGGCGTTCTTTGACAATGTTAACATAATCATCAGGAATAAATAACTCTAAATCGGTATCAATCTGCACCTCTTTAACGTAGGTTTTTATTTCATCATTTTGATCATCATCATAAAGCTCTTTAAACTCATTTTCTTTAAGTTCATCAATTGCTTCTTGAAGAATTTTTTGATATGTTTCAAAGCCCATTTCATTTATAAAGCCGCTTTGTTCACCGCCTAATAAATCCCCTGCACCTCTAATTTCAAGATCTTTCATTGCAATTTGAATTCCTGAGCCAAGTGCTGAAAATTGTTCGATTGTTTTAATTCTTTTTTGCGCATCACTACTCATTGCACTGTGAGGAGGAGTGATGAAATAGCAAAAAGCTTTTTTATTGCTTCGGCCCACTCTTCCTCTCATTTGATGGAGGTCACTTAAGCCAAAATTATTGGCGTTATTTATGAAGATTGTGTTAGCATTTGGAACATCCAGTCCATTTTCAATAATAGTAGTAGCAATTAGAATATCGTATTCCCCTTCCATAAAACCTAATAATGTTTTTTCAAGCTTATTTCCTTCTAATTTACCATGTCCAATAGCAATTCTTGCATCTGGAACCAAACGTTGAACAAGACCCGCTACTTCCGTAATATTTTCAACTCTATTGTGAATGAAAAATACTTGACCACCCCTTTGTAATTCATACATTATTCCATCTCTAATAAGAGTTTCACTAAATCGAACCACCTCACTTTCAATAGGATATCTGTTTGGAGGGGGGGTTGCTATTACCGATAAATCTCTTGCAGCCATTAAACTAAACTGTAAAGTTCTAGGAATGGGTGTAGCTGTTAAGGTTAACACATCAATATTAGCTTTGAGAGATCTTATTTTTTCTTTGACAGCAACACCAAATTTTTGCTCCTCATCCACAATAAGTAATCCTAAATCTTTAAAAACAACATTTTTATTTACTAACTGATGTGTGCCAATTAAGATGTCAATTTTTCCAGCCTCAAGATCTTGTAATATTTGAGTACGATCTTTTGAAGAGCGAAATCGGTTGATATAATCTACTCGAACAGGCAATTCTTTTAATCGGTTTGAAAATGTTTTATAGTGTTGGAAGGCAAGTATAGTGGTAGGGACCAAAATCACCACTTGTTTACTATTATCTGCAGCTTTAAATGCAGCTCTGATAGCTACTTCAGTTTTCCCAAAACCAACATCACCACAAACTAAACGATCCATAGGTTGTTGCGATTCCATATCTGCTTTCACGGCTTGGGTTGCCTTTCCTTGGTCTGGTGTGTCCTCATACATAAACGAGGCTTCTAATTCCCATTGAAGGTAACTGTCTGGGTCAAAGGAAAACCCAATTTTTTGACGTCTTTTAGCGTATAATTCAATTAGATTAAAAGCAATTTCTTTAACCTTGGTTTTTGTTTTTTGCTTTAATATTTTCCAAGCTTTTGAGCCTAATTTATAAATTTTTGGAACTGAACCATCCTTCCCATTATACTTACTAATTTTATGTAATGAGTGAATGCTGAGGTAAAGAATGTCCCGTTCCCCATAAATTAATTTAATTGCTTCTTGCCACTTATCTTCAACTTCAATTCGCTGAAGCCCTCCAAAGGTTCCTATTCCATGGTCAATATGGGTAACATAATCTCCCACTTCCATTTGAGTTAATTCTTTAAGATTTAAAGCTTGTTTTCTTGTGAGGTCAGATTTGAGTTTATATTTATGATACCGCTCAAATATTTGGTGGTCTGAAAAAAAAGCCCATTTAGCTTCTAAATCTTCAAAACCTTCAAAAATTGAAACCTCTTTTGTTTTGTAGTGAACGGTTTTTTCTAATTCTTGAAAAATATCATGAAAACGTTTCGTTTGCTCTTTATTACTACAAAATAAGGTGTTTTCAAAGCCATCATTATGATTGTTGTTAAGATGGGTAATTAACAAATCGAATTGTTTATTAAATGCAGGCTGAGGACTCTGCTTAATATGAATAAGCCCCTTAATACTTAATTGATCCGTGCGTTCAAGCACAAGCACAGATTTGCCTATACTATCACGAACCCATTCTTTTTTATTTACAAAAAGAATTTCAGGAGGGTATTGGGTGGTAGCCTGAAGAGTCGAAAAAGTTTCTATCGCTTTGTCGTACAAAGTTTGTAAACGATCTGTAGTTTTATCAAAATTGAAAAATATGAAACTACTTTGCGTTGGGAAAAAATCTAAAATTGATTTTCGCTTATCGGTAAAGTCATTATTAGAGGTGTCAGGTAATAATTCAATAGAATCAAAAGATGTAATAGAGCGCTGAGTCTCCACGTCAAAACTACAAAGACGCTCTACAGTATCATCAAAAAATTCAATTCTGTAAGGATGCTGGTAAGCAAAAGAAAAAACATCGATGATTCCTCCACGAACAGCAAATTCTCCTGGACTAGTAACAAAATCAACACGCTCAAAATTCATTTCAAAAAGACTTTCATTAATAAAACTTAAAGAAAGAGTAGTATTTTTAATGACCTTAAAAGTTATCCGCTTTAAGGTGTGTTGAGAAATTATTTTTTCAAAAACTGCTTGAGGATAGGTTACCACTATTCGTGGTTTTTTAGCGGCACTTATTTTTTTTAATACTTCGGAACGAAGCAGCACATTAGCATTATCAGTTGTTTCTTGTGCATAAGGTTGTCGGTAACTTGCAGGAAAATAGAGCACGTCTTCTGAACTCAGTAAACGTTCAAAATCATTAAGGTAATAGGCTGCTTGTTCTGCGTTATCTAGAACTAAAAGAAGGGTGTGTTGTTGTTTTTGAAAGGCTGATGCGATTCTAAAAGAAAAACCAGAACCTACAAAACCTTTTATGTGGACACACTGCGTCTCAAAAAATGCTTTTTCTATTGCTTTTTGAGAGTCTAAAGTATCAAAAACGGCTAAAGTCGAGTTGATTGTACTTTTTTGGCGAAGGTACAAATTCGAATAATTAAATCGAATGTTATTTCGTTAATAACTCAGGGTAAAACCATTTTTTCTGTCAAGCGGAAATAAGTACATTCGTTTTTATGTATTTAATATTTGATACGGAGACGACTGGCTTACCCAAACGATGGAAAGCTCCACTTACGGACAGTGAAAACTGGCCACGTTGCATTCAGATTGCTTGGCAAATCCACGATATTAAAGGTGCTTTGATTCGCCATGAAGATTATTTGATATTACCTGACGGTTTTACGATTCCCTTTGATTCGGAAAAAATACATGGCATCTCAACAGCATTAGCTGAGAATCAAGGAACTCCCTTAGCGGAGGTATTAAATAAATTTCATACTGCTTTAAACGAAGTGGAGTTTGTGGTTGGACATAATGTAAGTTTCGACCGAAATATTATGGGGGCAGAATACCTCCGTTCAGGTCTTGAAGATGTTTTTGAGCAGAAAGCGGTAATCGATACTTGTACTGAAGAGACTGCAAGGCTATGCCAAATTTCAGGTGGTCGGGGTGGAAAATTTAAGCTTCCCACTCTTTCAGAGCTATATTATTTTTTATTTCAAGAACGCTTTGAAGATGCTCACAATGCCACAGCAGATGTAGAGGCAACTACAAGAGCTTTATTTGAACTATTACGAAAAGAATTCATTCATCCTAAGGCATTTGATAATCAAGACCTACAGACACAAGATTTAAAATCACAACCTCCATTTAAATCAGCGGGTTTAAGCCATCAAAATCTTAAAAAAGCCTCAGAACAGTTAATAAAAAAAGAAAGTCCCGCACAAACTACTTCAATTTCACAGGCAGATAGTTCTGCACTTTCCACCGCTCCTTTTGTTCATTTACACAACCATTCACAGTTTTCAGTATTACAAGCAACTTCAAGAGTTAGTCAATTGGTTACTGCCACAGCAGAATATAAAATGCCAGCAGTTGCCTTAACGGATCATGCTAATTTAATGGGTGCTTTTCATTTTATAAAAGCTATAAATACTCATAATAAAGCTTTAGAGGAAGGAGAGCAAACTATTAAACCTATTGTTGGTTGTGAATTTTATGTTTGTGATGACCACACTGATAAATCACGAAGAGATGATGGATATCAGATTGTCTTTTTAGCTAAAAATAAAAAAGGATATCATAACCTGGTAAAAATGACTTCTATAGCTTACGTTAATGGATTTTATTATGTGCCTAGAATTGACCGAAAGGTAGTGCAGCAGTATAAGGAGGATCTAATTGTTTTAACAGGAAATACCTACGGTGAAATAGCATCTAAAATATTAAATTTAGGAGACCGACAAGCAGAAGAGGCTTTGCTATGGTGGTACAAAGAGTTTAAGGATGATTTGTATGTAGAATTAATGCGCCACAACGAGGAAGGAGAGGATCGTGCCAACACTGTTTTGGTTCGTTTAGCTAATCAGTACAACCTTCCTTTAATTGCTACAAACAATACATATTATACCAAAAAAGAAGAGGCAAATGCACATGATATTTTATTGTGCGTAAAAGAAGGTGAAAAGCAGGCTACACCTATCGGAAGAGGGCGGGGATTTCGTTATGGGTTCCCTAATCAAGAGTATTACTATAAGTCTCCCGATGAGATGAAGACGCTCTTCAAGGATCTTCCAGAGGCCATTTTAAATATTGAAGCTTTAGTTGCTAAAATTGAATTTTTTGATTTAGCTCGTGAGGTTTTGCTTCCTAAGTTTGAAATTCCAAAAACGCATCAAGTGCCAGATGACTCAGATGGTAAAAAAGGTCAAAACACTTACTTAAATCATCTTACCTATCAAGGAGCAGAAAAAAGATATGGCACTTTAAGTGATGAAATAAAAGAACGTATTGATTTTGAGCTTGGAGTAATTGCTAAAACAGGGTATCCAGGATATTTTTTAATTGTCCAAGATTTAATAGCGGCAGCGAGAGGTTTGGGGGTTTCTGTTGGACCAGGTAGAGGTTCTGCAGCTGGGTCTGTTGTGGCCTACTGCCTTAAAATTACCAATATTGATCCAATTAAATATAATTTACTTTTTGAGCGGTTTCTTAATCCTGATCGTGTTAGTATGCCTGATATTGACATTGACTTTGACGATGAAGGAAGGAGTAAGGTAATGGACTATGTTATTGATAAATACGGGTCTAATCAGGTGGCCCAAATAATAACCTACGGAACAATGGCAGCTAAATCTTCTATTCGAGATACCGCCAGAGTACTGGACCTACCTCTGGGTGAAGCAGATCGAATTGCGAAGTTATTACCCAATATTAAACTTGGAAAAATTTTATCATCTACTGATGCTGAGTTAAAAGAAAATCTTCGTAATGATGAAATTTTACGAGTTAATGAAATAAAAAACCTTGCAGAAGAAGACAGTCTCTCTGGAGAAACTATTCAACAAGCAAAAATACTTGAGGGATCTTTAAGGAATATTGGAACACATGCCTGTGGGGTTATTATTACACCCGATGATATCACCCAATTTGTTCCGGTTGCTACCGCTAAAGATTCTGATTTGTATGTCACTCAATTTGATAATTCCGTTGTAGAAGATGCCGGGTTATTAAAAATGGATTTTTTAGGATTAAAAACTTTAACGCTCATAAAGGATACTGTAAAATTAGTTAAGTATAAACACAATGTTGATCTTAATCCAGACACTTTTCCGTTAGATGATGAAAAAACGTATGAACTTTTTCAAAGAGGAGATACAGTAGGTATTTTTCAATATGAATCTGCAGGAATGCAGAAGTATTTAAAAGATTTAAAACCCACGGTTTTCGCAGATTTGATTGCAATGAATGCTTTATACCGTCCGGGACCTTTAGAATACATTCCAAGTTTTGTTGATCGTAAAAATGGTAAAGAAGATATAAGTTATGATTTGCCAATAATGGCAGAGTATTTGGAAGAAACTTATGGGATTACCGTGTATCAAGAACAGGTGATGTTGTTGTCTCAAAAACTAGCAGGTTTTTCTAAAGGTGAAGCAGATGTGCTTCGGAAGGCAATGGGTAAAAAGATATTTTCATTACTTCAAAAGTTAAAACCTCAATTTATTGATGGCGGAATAAATAATGGACATCCCCAAGAAGTATTAGAGAAAATATGGAAAGATTGGGAGGCTTTTGCTGCCTATGCGTTCAATAAATCGCACTCTACATGTTATGCCTTAATAGGGTATCAAACGGCTTATTTAAAAGCGCATTACCCAGCAGAATATATGGCTGCTGTTTTGTCAAATAACATGAATGATATTAAGCAAGTGACATTTTTTATGGAAGAATGTAGACGCATGGGACTTAATGTCCTTGGTCCAGATGTGAATGAGTCTTTTTATAAGTTTGCGGTTAATGACGACCAGGCCATTCGTTTTGGAATGGGAGCCATTAAAGGAGTTGGAAAAGGAGCCGTAGAAACCATTATAGAGTATCGTAAAGAACAACGTTATACCTCGATATTTGATTTAGTAAAGCGAATAGATTTGAGGGCTGCGAATAAAAAAGCATTTGAAAATCTTGTCCTTGCGGGTGGTTTTGACTCTTTTTTAAATGTAAACCGTTCTCAATACCTTAACCCTGACGGAGACGGGGTTACTTTTCTTGAAAAAGTATTAAGGTTTGGCGCAAAATATCAGGAAAATTTAAACTCATCTCAAACAAGCTTATTTAGCGAAGAAACTACAAATACCTACCAAGATTTAACCATTCCAACTTGTGAGCCCTGGACAAATTTAATCCGCTTAAAGAAAGAAAAAGAAGTAGTAGGAATTTATATTTCTTCACATCCCTTAGATGACTTTACACATGAGATTGATCATTTTGTAAATATTACACTTAATCAAATTGGAGACTTAAATGACTTTCTTAGAAAAGAACTCAATATTGGAGGTATAGTAAACGACATACAGCACTTGGAAAGCAGAAATGGTAAAGGATGGGCTCGTTTTGTGTTAGAAGATTTTACCGACCAATATGAATTTAGAATTTTTGGTGAAGATTATTTAAAGTACAGGCACTTTTTGGTAGTGAATCAATTTATTAGAATCCGGATAATGATTCGTGAAGGATGGACTAATAGGGAGACTGGAAAAGTAGGGGCTCCAAGAATGCAATATTTGCAATTTGAAATGCTTCAAAATACGGTAGAAAATAATGCTAAAAAATTAACGCTACAATTGGAAATATCTCAGCTTGAACAAGAAAAAATCAAACAACTTGAAGATGATTTAAGACTTTTTAAAGGAGATAATCAACTCATGTTTAATGTTTATGATTCAAATAAAAAAGTAAAATTAGCTTTAAAAAGTAAAAAACAAAAGATTAAAATTACATCAGAATTACTAACCTTATTGGATAAGAACAACTGGCAGTATAAGTTGAATTAAATGTATCGATAAAACCCATTCGTTGATAAGTAAATTTGATTATGTGAATTCATAGGATTCTTTTAAAAGAAGTACATTTGCGGATACAAAATAAATATAAAATGGCATTAGAAATTACAGACGCAACTTTTAATGAAGTTGTACTTAAATCAGACAAGCCTGTTCTCGTTGATTTTTGGGCAGCATGGTGTGGTCCCTGCAGGATGGTAGGTCCAATTATTGAGGAGATTAGTAACGATTATGACGGAAAAGCAGTTGTAGGGAAAGTGGACGTTGATGCAAATCAAGAATTTGCAGCAAAATACGGAGTTCGAAACATTCCAACTGTTTTAGTTTTTGATAAAGGAGAGCTTGTAGGAAGGCACGTTGGTGTATCGCCAAAAACAACCTATGCAGAAGCTATTGACGCAGTTTTATAGAACGATAAGTTCATTAATATAAATCTTCTTTGTTTTTGGCGCCGAATTGTTTGGCAAATTCAAAATCGAGCGTATATTTGCACACGCTAATTAGGTCTGGTAGTTCAGTTGGTTAGAATACATGCCTGTCACGCATGGGGTCGCGGGTTCGAGTCCCGTCCAGACCGCTAAGTAAGAAGTTGTGTGTTGTTAGCTTGAGTTTAGACTCAATTTATACAACCAGTGAGAAGCTTTCCATTCAATATGGAGAGCTTTTTTTTATTAAAAAGTTTATATAGTGAATTCATATATCTATCTTTAAATAAGGTTCTTATGTGTTGAAAAAAGTTATTTTAAGGTATTTTTAAATTATATTTACTGACATTATATCATTTAGAGTTTAATTATTTGAAGAATTTAAAATTAATATCAATATTCATTACCATGCTTTCCGCACTGACATTGGGTGCGCAAGACATAAATTTGAATTTAGATTTTAAAAACTCTCAGATTCGATCCCAACGTATTGAGCTTGGCTTAGAAGTTAATCCGAGTATTTCTTTTAACGGTACCCTCAAGATTTCATTTGGTACAACTTCTTCATCTGTTTCTATGACTACCCATGTTGTTGCTAGTATTTCAGATCAAGAGGATTTTACAGCTTATGAGAACAACACCAAAACATATTTTTTCAAACAAGAAAATTTAACGCCCAACACGACTTATTATTTTAAATGGTGGCTAGAAAGTTCCACTTTTGGGAATATTGAAAAGCAAGTAACTGCCCTTACAACGGCCGCTCCTTTTTCAGTGCTTCCATCTCAAAAATTCGAAATTCCTGAAGAGGGTTTAATCCCTGGAGACACTATTGGATTTTTAAAATATGAAGATACAGACGGGACTTGGAAAAAGGTACAGACATATTACAAAACAACCTTAGGTTTAAAATCGGATGGATCACTTTGGGCGTGGGGGAGAAATGCAAAAAGTCTTGTGATAAATCCTGCGAGTGAATCAGAGGTTGTATATGAGCCCCTACAAGTAATTATGCCTCCTGAACCAGATGATTTTGATCAAGATGGAGACGGCTACTTCGATGCTGATGAAGATCTAAATAATGGCCAATCAGACAAAACAGACTCTGATAGCACTCCGACTGATTCTGACGGGGACGGTTTTTCGGACGCCTTTGAAACTTTAATAGGCACAGATCCAAACGATGGAGAAATCACCTGGGAGGATGATCAAAAAATTTATAACTATTACTTAACAAATTTAGTCGACTCAAGTAATCAGTTATTATTTCACGATTTTGCAGTTTCTAAAACTGCAGTCCTTGCAATTGAAAAAACCTCAAGAAAATTATATTATTGGGGTGACGGTAATGGTAATATCCATCTTAATTCACGGTATCACAATTCTCACCTTCAAAACAGTAAACATTTAGCTGACAATCCCGATTCAAACGTATTACCTATAAATTATGCTTTAGGTGAACTGCTTTCAGGAGAAGAGATATTAAATGATTTTCCCACTGTTATTGACACATTGCTTAGATGGGATAAAGTATCAATCTCAAATAATTATGCAACTCCAAAAATACCAAACCTTAATAATTTAGCCACCGTTTTTGATACTACTGCAGCTGGAATAACAGAGGATGGAGCACTTTATGTCTGGGGTGTTATTGACGGGCTGATGCTTCCGAATTATGTAAATGTTAGTAATGGAAAAACATGGAGTGATGTTAAAGTAGGAGATGCAATAATTGCCTTAGCCTCTGATGGAACAATTCACGAGATAGGAATGGAAATTCCAACTTCGGCCAATGCATCTACATTAGACAGAGATAATGACGGTGTTCCAGATGTAGACGATGCTTTTGAGTGGGACCCCGCATTTCAATATGATAATGATGATGACGGCTTTCCCAATAAAGTAGAAGATCAGGTAGGAACCAACAAGAATAATCCTGACACAGACGGGGATGGCGTATTAGATGCTGAAGATCAACTACCTCTTGACCCTAATTACTATTTAGATAACGATCAAGACGGCCTGCCAGATGAATTAGATCCCAATGATGATAATTGGGATAGTGATGGAGATGGGGTGCCTGACGGAGAGGACGCTGATCCAGCAGATAGTTCAAAGCGATGGGATTGTGATGGAGATGGAGTTAGTGATGAAGAAGAATGGGAGCGAAATGCTGACCCCTGTGTACTTGACACAGATGGAGACGGTGTAAACGACAAGGATGACAAATATCCGAGATCTTTTTTCTACAAAAAGGATAGTGATGGAGATGGTCTTCCGGATGC
>ERZ651776.80-NODE-80-length-131481-cov-6.101481_pt1 | contig 131481 bp, 126 predicted proteins | sample MGYA00514761_ERZ651776 | MGnify/ENA metagenome assembly ERZ651776 | reverse complement strand
AATATAGGCCAAAAAAATATTTCAAGCTGGCTTGATAAATATTGTATTTCAAATACAAGTGACACGCTTCAGGATGCGGTTGAATCTCTAATTGATGAAAAAAAGCCCATAGTCAAAGCTTGCGCCTTCAAAAAATCAAGCGGAAGACCCTGCACTCCTTTTAAAGAAAAGATGGATGAACAAGAACAAAAAAAAATAATATCTAAAAAAAATAATTGGAAATTCTGGGAGTAAATACTTCATTAATGAATTTATGAAAAAAAATGGGAAACTTAAGGTTTTTATCACTGGAGCATCAAGTGGAATTGGTGAAGCCCTAGCTCATGAATATGCAACTCAAGATACGATACTTGGTTTGGTTGCTCGTCGCAAAGATCCTCTTCTAATATTAAAAAAAAGACTAGATACAGAAGTTAGTATATATACTGCTGATGTCAGAGATCGCAACACATTACGAATTGCTGCAGAAGACTTTATAGCGAAGTATGGGGCGCCTGATGTAGTCATAGCTAGCGCAGGAGTAAGCTCTGGAACACTAACTGAGAGAGAATCCGACATGGATACATTTCAGGCAGTTTTAGATATCAATCTAGTCGGCATGATGAATACTTTTCAGCCATTTGTTCTACCAATGAAAAAAAATAACTACGGCAGCTTAGTCGGAATATCAAGTGTTGCAGGCACAAGGGGCTTGCCTGGGGCTGGCGCCTATAGTGCATCTAAAGCCGCTGTTACAGCCTATTTAGAAAGCCTAAGGATAGAATTAAATGAGTACAATCTAGTGGTCACAACAATCGCCCCTGGTTATATAAAAACACCAATGACTAGACTCAATAAATTTCCTATGCCTTTTTTAATGGCTCCTCAAGTTGCAGCAAAAAAATTTGTTAAGGCTATAAATCAACATAAAAAATTTATAATTTTTCCATGGCAAATGAGGTTGGTTGTTACTTTGATGCGCTTAACTCCTGCTTTCATATGGGACTTTATAATGAAAAATGCGCCACGTAAATCTAAGTCTTATTGGGATTGGTTGTAACAATATCCTAATTTTAGTCAAAGACATCGGTTGCGACTTTGTAACGTGGATCCTCGTTAATATTAATCTCCACATAACGCGCAGCATCATCTAGCAGCTGTAAACAATCCTCACTAAGATGACGCAGGTGAAGCTTTTTACCAAGTTTTTGATATTTATGCGCTAAACCATGAAGTGCTTCAATTGCAGATGAATCTGATACTCTTGCTTTTTTAAACTCGATTACCACATCATTAGGATCATCGTTTGGCGAAAAAAGATCTTTAAAATTACTTACTGAGCCAAAAAATATAGGGCCGTCTAACTCATAAACCTTCCATCCATCATCATCCATGTAAGTAACTACAGCTATATGTTTTGCATGCTCCCAAGCAAAAACTAGTGCCGATACAATTACACCAACAATTACTGCAATAGCTAAATCAGTGTACACCGTAACTACTGCGACAAGAATAGATATTAAAGCATCGCTTCTCTGCATGCCCTGAAATATCCGGAAGGAAGCCCACTCAAAGGTTCCCAGTACAACCATAAACATAACGCCCACTAACGCAGCTAATGGAATCATCTCAATTAGGCTAGAAAAAAATAAAATGCAGGCTAGTAAAACTATTGCTGCTGTGATTCCAGAGAGCCTGCCTCTGCCTCCAGAGTTGATATTGATCATACTTTGACCAATCATAGCGCATCCGCCCATTCCCCCAAAAAAACCATTAGCTACATTTCCTAGGCCTTGGGCTGTACATTCTCGATTTCCTCGGCCTCGAGTGCTGGTAAGATCGTCAATCAAAGATAATGTAAGAAGGGATTCGATTAAACCTACAAGAGATAAAATTATTGCATAGGGCGCAATAATATTTAGAGTCTCTAAAGAAAAAGGAACCATCGGAATAGAAAAACTTGGTAGAGTTCCTTCTAGGGTTGCTGATGACTGTTGCCCCATTGGCAGCATACTACGCACAAAATCGATAACAGTACGTGTATCTATACCTAAACTATGGACCACTAATGTCACTACGATAATAGCAACTAATGAAGCTGGTATACCTGTTGTTAGTTTCGGTAAAAAGTGGATAATCATCATAGTCAAAGTGACCAATCCTAACATCGCGTATAACTCAGCCCCCTCCATCCATTCAAGTGCCCCAAGATTGCCAACTACCTTAAATTGTGCAAGCTGTGCGATAAAAATGACCACGGCAAGGCCATTAACAAATCCAAGCATTACTGGGTATGGAACTAAACGAATAAACTTACCGAGACGCAAGATCCCAAACAAAATTTGAATCAATCCTGCCAGCAATACTGCAGCAAATAAATACTGTACTCCATGACTAGCGACTAGTGCGACTACTACTACAGCCATAGCACCGGTAGCGCCGGAAATCATGCCGGGTCGGCCGCCAAATATAGAGGCTATAATACCCATAATAAATGCTGCATATAGTCCAATCATCGGCGCTACACCAGCTACAAAAGCAAAGGCGACCGCTTCGGGAACTAGTGCTAATGCGACAGTTACGCCTGATAATAAGTCATTTTTTAAGTTAGATTCTTTGCTGGTGATGAGGCTAAACATATTTATTTCTCGTAGAAAGTGAAGCATCTTATCAAAGCCCATGCTCAATGCCAGTCAAATATTAATTACTATGATTTTCGATTCAAAATACTTATATCAAATATATTTATTGAAGCAAAAATACTCCAAAAAAATTTCTATTTTTTTATCGAAAAAAATGATTATTTAATCGTAGGTATTTCATTCCACTTAGTTGTGTATGAGGGCGACCTCTTGAGTCTTCGCATTTTCCAGTCTTGATTAATTCCGTTGCTTGCCAGCTGTATGGATCCATATTTTTTACTATTTATGCTATCTACTACCTCCATAAGTCGAGTTCTTCTTGAGGGCTGATGGTTGTCAAATAAACTCATTTGCTGATTATATTGATTTGATAGATCGATAAATCCAACTCCAGCTTTATAGTAAGGTAAGCCTTTGATGAATAAATCTTTCACTTTCCTATTTAGCTGATTAACAATTAGCCCTGTATCGTTAGTTGCATAGGGCATACGAACTATTTTAGACCTCAAGTATCTCAAATCATCAAAACGACTAGTTTGGATAAAAACGGTTGCTACGTTCACCAAGCTTTCCTGTTTTCTAAGTTTTTCACAGGCTCTTGTTGTATAGGTGCTGATTGATTGCTGTAGTTCACTTAAGTCGTAGATTCGATGACCAAAAGTTCTTGTAGAAAATATCTGCTTTCTGGGTTCAGCTTCCTCCTCTATTGGTATACAAACTTCGCCATTAAGCTCTCTTACTGTTCTCTCTATATTGATATTAAAAAGTTTTCGCATACTCTCAGGAGATTGCTGTGCTAGATCGCTAGCAGTAATAACGCCACATTCTATAAGTCTCTCAGTGAGGCGTCGCCCTACTCCCCATACATCACTAATAGGAATTTTTTTGAGTATTGATTTCCACTTTTTTGGGTTATCTAAAATACAAACTCCTTTTAAACCTAAGTACTTTTTAGCAGTATGGTTGGCAATCTTAGAGAGAGTTTTCGTAGGGGCAACACCTACGGATACTGGAACTCTCACATGACGCCATATAGTTTTTCTTATTTTTTTAGCATATTGATTTAAGTCGCATTTCATACCATCTAAAGATAGAAACAACTCATCTATTGAATAAATTTCTACATCAGGAGAAAAACTTGATGCTACGTCCATCACTCTGCTCGATAAGTCCGCATATAGCTCATAGTTGCTAGAAAAAACATGCACATTATGTTTTTTTAATAATGGCTCCAACTTAAAATAAGGCTCCAAGCCTGGTATCCCTAGCGCTTTAACCTCTCTATTTCTAGCAACGATACACCCATCATTATTTGATAAAACAACAATAGGCTTTCCTCTCAGATCAGGCCTGAATACCTGCTCGCAACTAGCATAAAAACTATTACAATCAACTAGTGCTAGCATTGATGACTTCTAATTGAATGAATAACAATACCTTCAATTGAAAAATCGGAGTTTTCTAAAATAGCTATCGGTTGGTAATTTTTATTAGCAGGTATTAAGCGTCTTCTTTTTTTATCTAAGATTTTACAAGTTAGCCCTCCATCGAACGCAGCGACTATAATATGTCCATGTTTGGCCTCTATAGATCTATCCACAACTAACAAATCTCCATTAAAAATACCTCTATCTATCATGGAATCCCCCTCAGCTTTAGCAAAAAATGTAGCAGAAGGCTGGTTTATGAGATGCTCATTAAGATCTAGTTTTGACTCTATATAGTCATCTGCTGGGCTAGGAAACCCTGCTGATAGTTTAGTTAGATATAAGTCCAAGCATCTCTTAGAGAAATAACTTGAACTGGCTAAATATTTCATTGTTTACCAATCGCTCCATAACTGTACAAATATACAGTATATATGTGGTCGCCAGTTTAGTATATAAATGTTTTAGATATAGTCCTATTTACACTAACTCTTGTTTTAATGGCAGCCCATGTAAAATAATTTGGCAAAAAATGAACGACGAAAATATACCTAAAATATTAGAAAACGAATGGTCATTAAGGTTAAGGCATTTCGAAAAGGTAACTACTACAGAGCAATCACAGTGGTTATTTTCACTTATTGAAGTTAAAAATAGTTTCTTATTTCATCTAAAAAGATGCTGGAGCTGTAGTCATTTCATTGCCATATGGTGTAGCAAAAATCCAGAAGAATTCAGGCGATTAGTTAGTTCTGGTGAGTTATATAGATCTTACGAGAAGGATGAAATGAATGGACGCTTAATAAAAGAGCTTAAAAATGCTGTTAACGAAGATGATTTATTTAGGGTGTTGCGACAATTTAGGAATCGCGAGATTACTCGAATTATTTGGCGTGATTTTAACAGGGAGTCAGATTTAGAAGAAACTACTCTCGATATGACCTCTCTAGCAGAAATATCTATAAGGCATGCGTTAGATTTTCTGTATCGTAATGCCTGTCAAATTTTAGGGACCCCTTGTGACTTAAATGGCAAACCACAAAAAATGGTTGTGCTTGGAATGGGAAAATTAGGTGGCTGGGAGTTAAATATTTCCTCAGATATTGATCTAATATTTGCATACCCAGAACGAGGTGAAACTAATGCAAGTCAATGTAGTCTCAGTAATGAAGAATTTTTTGTGCGCCTAAGTCAAAGGCTTATCAAGTCACTAGATGCAAAAACTAATGATGGTTTCGTATTTCGAGTAGATATGCGCTTAAGGCCGTATGGTCAAAGCGGTAATCTTATTCTTAGTTTTGCTGCAATAGAGGAGTATTATCAGACTCAAGGGCGTGACTGGGAGCGTTACGCCATGATTAAAGCTAGGGTGGTAGCTGGAGAAGCCAGTGATGGAGCCGAACTAATGAAATTATTGCGGCCGTTCACCTTCAGGAAATATGTTGATTTCAGTACTCTAGAATCCTTACGTAAAATGAAAATTCTTATTAATAGAGAAACACAAAGAAAAGATATATCAAAAAATATAAAGATTGGATTTGGAGGTATTCGTGAAATAGAATTTATAGCTCAGGCTTTCCAAATTATTTATGGTGGCAGAGACGTACGCTTTCAGTCTCAGGCGCTGAAAGATATTTTAAACCTTATAGAAAAAGAGTTATTGCTACCTGAATCAGAGGTAAAAAAACTACGAGAAAGTTATAAATTCTTGCGGGATATAGAGCATATTTTACAGGGTATGCAAGATCTTCAGACTCACATGCTTCCAAATGCAAAAGAAGAACAACTTAAGTTAGCGCACCTCATGGGTTTCATCAACTGGGATGAATTCATGCTGGTACTCGATAATCGACGTTCTGATGTGCAACAAATATTTAGATCAGTTATTGCTAACGAGCCAGGCCCTGATGAAAATGATGGCAAAAATGAGCTCATGCAAGCAGATGATATTTGGCAATGCGAAATTGATAAAGATGTAACAGCAAATCTCAGCTGCTTAGGCTACAAAAAGCCAAAAGACGCGCTTATCTTGATTCAAGCCCTTAAACGGGATCGGTCGATTCTTTTTATGTCAAAAGACGCAAAAACTCGTCTCGATGCATTGATGCCAGACCTAATTTTTGCTTGTGCTAATTACGAAAACAAGGGGCCAACACTTGTCCGAGTCCTGAAGCTTATAGGATCTATAGCTCGTAGAAGCGCCTATTTGGTTTTACTAAAAGAGAATCCAAATGTACTCAATATCACCTTACAGCTTTGCTCTGCGAGTCCATGGATCTCCGAACAATTATCTAAAAACCCTGCTTTATTAGATGAGCTTCTCGATCATAGAACGCTATACACCCTACCCGATAAAGAACAACTAATAGACGAACTAAGGCAACAATTACTCAGAGTTCCCTCTAACGACCAAGAGGCGCAAATGGAGGCTTTACGTTACTTCAAGCTTTCACATAGTCTCCATGTTGCTGCATGTGAAGTTACAGGGATACTGCCTTTATTAAAGGTTAGTGACTACCTAACGTCAATCGCAGAAGCAATACTGACTCACACAGTAGAAATTGCATGGAACGAAATGACAGAAAAATACGGCAAGCCTTCAGGGAGGACTAGTAAAAAGTCAGAATTTCTAATCATTGGCTATGGCAAGCTTGGAAGCATAGAGTTAGGGCATAACTCTGATCTTGATTTAGTATTTATTTACGATGCTAATCGAAATGATCAAACGGATGGCGATAAATCTATTGATAATGAAACATTTTTCATACGATTAGGACAAAAAATTATTCATATTCTAACGACTCGATTAGCATCTGGTGTTCTTTATGAGGTTGATGTGCGTCTCAGGCCATCAGGGCGCTCAGGAATGCTAGTCTCGTCACTGGAGGCATTTGAAAAATACCAATTAAATAATGCTTGGACATGGGAACATCAAGCTCTAGTTAGAGCTAGGCCAATCGTTGGAACACCAGTATTAACCGGAAAATTTAAGTCTATCAGATCAAAAATTTTATGTAGAAATAGAGATCAAAATCAGCTTATTAATGATATTTTCAGTATGCGAAAAAAAATGTTAGAACAACTAATAATGAAAAAAAGAACTCCAAAAAAGCCATTACTAAAAACAAATATTGAGCGTTCCAGTACAAATTTACCAATGTTTGATATTAAGTATGATGAAGGAGGAATGATTGATATCGAATTTATAGTACAAACAAAAGTGCTATCGCATGCACACCAGTTCATTGATTTGGTGCATTGGAGCGATAATATTCGAATTATTGATAGCCTAGAAAGCAACGGTATCTTTTCATTCGATGATGCAAAAAATCTAAAAGAAGCATATATAGACTACCGCTCCTTAGGACACAGACTGCAACTACAAAATGAACCTCTCCTTGTAAAGGCTAATCAATGCTCAACTCAACGTAAACAAGTCACCACTATATGGAATAAAGTGATCAAGAAAAAAGGCTAGAAAATAAAGGATTTTTTTGCTGTAACTTCACCACATAAACATTATATGCAAAATTTTAAGGCTGATTGATGGGTATTAATATCTCATTTCTTCTCAAAAACCATGGCACATAAGGGGCATCATAACGTGCCCATATAGGGGTGCCGATCGCCTTCAATTGACGACCAGAGATCCATTTATTCAATAAATCTAAATAATCTCGATATTTTTTTTTACTCCAGAACCCAGAATATCTAACAGAAGCGATAAAACTCCTAGGAACTTGACGAAGCTGAATATCAGAATCTTTTGGTTCGGGAAGCTGCTCAAAAGAATAGCTAGAGGGCATCATGAAACTAACTAACCATTTACCATTTTTTTCCTCTTGGCTGACAGGTGAAGCCATATTGATACTTTCACCTTTATATGACTGAGAAACAGGCGCTGTCATCTTAATTTTTTTCTGGGGTATATTTTCACCAGAAATATAACGAAACAACTTACTAAATGCTTTACCACCAGCTCCCTCAAAACTTCCATCGATTTCTATCTCAGCAAGCACGTGTGACTCATATTCTCTAATTTCAAAAATTTCATCATTAAGGATGCTTGTATATGCTGCTTCTTCTATAGCCATAACGACTGAAGATCCAAAAATTATAAAATAAATGAAGTAACCTAAAAAAATTTTCAATGCACACTTTTCCTTTAAAGCTTAAATAATTTTATAAAACTAGTTGAAATACTTATTTAAGTCTAAACCCAATAAAAGTTTTTTGTACCAAGGAGCGTGAGATCTTTTATTTTCTTTTATTGTATCTAACACCTTTTGTGCCTCTATATGCCCCTGATTAGCTGCAGTTCGGTACCACATAACTGACTCATGATAAAAATCAGAGCCTCGGCTGGCATACATTGCTCCTAAATTGAAATAAGATTCTGCCCCACCCTCTTCCACAGCCTGTCTATAAACTTCAAATTCTCTGTCATTTAGGTTCAAGTCAAACGCCCTCCTAGAGGATCATATTGAGATTAATAACGTATTTTCTAGTCTAACTTTTCATGTTTGTCGAATCTATAGAAAGCTAGATTATTCTCTTGCCACTGCTACCTATCAATGAATCTTTCAACTAAACTTACAGTATGTAATTTTTTAAAAGAATATACAGTCACTCATCAAATAAGCCAATGGACTCTTAATAATATGCAAACATTAAATCATTTTCCTGTTTTGCTATCAGGTATCATTATTGGAATGATAATGATGCAAGTTTCAATAGTAGCTCCAACTATCTTCAGGTTAATTGACATGAAAGATACTGGACCATTTTTAAGAAGTGTGTTTCCAAAATTATTTCTTACAGTCATAATTCTATCGATAATTTCTCTTCTCTTCATATATTTTTATGGTCTCAACAGCAGGGCTCCTTTGATAGCATCACTCGTAACAGCAGTTGCTATGACTACTTGCTACGTTATGGTCCCAGCGACTAATGCAGCTAAGGACTCTGGCAATGAGAATCTATTTAAAAAATTGCATTCGGCGAGTGTTTTGCTTACCGTAATTGTATTAATTGTTAACTTGGGATGGTGCTTTTTTTGACTATCTAAATGTATAACGTACAACATAATAGGCATTTAAATGACTTACTTCGATATAGGTGTTTACATATTTCTTGCTATTGCGTTAGGTGTTTTGGTGGTAGCGATTATACTCCTGTATAGAAATAAAAACGAAAATAGTTTACATCAAAATACAGAAGGTAAAACTCCGATTTTTATTCCCTTATTAGCTATTGCAACCTCTGGTCTAGCATTGGTTCTTATTAAATATCTATTTGATACTATTTAATTTATTGTACGAAAAAAATTCACCTATTTAGCGACTGAAGTCTATTTTTATTCATTTCCATCACTTACAACTAGTGAAATAATTTCACCCTCATCAATTTCAGTATCAACTTTGTTGGGATTGCAGCAAATTTCACAATCAAATATTTCTACATTGTGACCACAAAATTGCGCCTCAATCCCTAAATCGACCTCAAAGGTCTCAAAACAGAAATGGCATGTAATTGGTTGATAATTTAGCGTCATCGCAATCCCATCGAAATATCTGTTGTATTCTTTAACACAATTCTCTTTTGGAGATTAATGCTTATTAGCAGTGCAGCCATTTTCAGTACAACAATCGTCTATTTCTTTTTTAGCAGATTCTCTGACGTCCACAATTCTGACGTCGAAAGTCAGGTCTTTGCCAGCTAAAGCATGATTTCCATCCACAGTAACTTCTTCGTCAGTAAGCTCTTTAACAACGACCAACAGCGAACCAGTTGATGTTTTTGCTTCAAAACGCATACCAACCTTCATTTCCTGACCTTGAAAATTCGATCTTGGTATCTTTTGAACCATTTGCTCCTGTCTTTCACCGTATGCGTCTTTTGCCTTAATATTGACTATTAGAACATCGCCTATTTTTTTTCCTTCTAGCTCTCTCTCAAGGCCTGGGATAATTGCATTTTGACCATGGATGTAAGTTAAAGGCTTATCAATTGGTGATGCATCTAAAGCATTGCCATCTTTATCAGTAAGAGAATATTGAAACGATACCGTAGCGTCTTTGCAAATAATCATTGGAGCCTCTTTTCTCGGGTGAATAAAATTTAGTGGTATTTATTAAATAATTTCGCATTTTATATTTTTCTCATGGAATTTGCGAACTCGATTAGAATTCTTGTAGATAATATTTAATCAAAATATTACTCCGATAAATTTTCATATCCACACATTATAGGTGTAATATATTGTCGTAATTATAATATATGAATTTTAAAGTAATTTTAGGGGTTCACAAATGAAACACTTTAGAAAAATCGTACAAATCATGGTTGCTGGATTACTTTTCGTTCCACTCATTTCTTGTGATTCTGCGGATAACAATACAAAGTCCGTGGAAATAAAGAATCCTATATCGAGCAATGAAATAAAAATGGGTAAAGCTAAAATAAATAATTTTTGGTGGCCTGACCAGCTCGACCTAAGTGTATTACGTGACCATGATACCCGTTCTAACCCACTCGGTGATAACTTTGATTATGGGGCTGCTTTTAAGCAGCTCGATTTAAGTGCGGTCAAAGAAGATATTGATACACTGCTAACTCAACCTCAAGATTGGTGGCCTGCTGATTTTGGTAATTATGGTCCATTTTTTATACGCTTATCATGGCATGCTGCAGGCACTTATCGAACACTTGATGGTCGAGGAGGAGCCGATGGCGGTCAGATGCAATTTGAACCGCTCAATAGTTGGCCTGATAATGGTAATCTTGATAAAGCGCGTCGCTTGCTATGGCCTATAAAACAAAAGTATGGCGAAAATTTATCATGGGCTGACCTGTTAATCTTGTCCGGCAACGTGGCACTAGAGAATATGGGCTTTCAAACCTATGGATTTGCTGGTGGTCGAGCTGACGATTGGGAACCAGACTTAGTTTATTGGGGTCCTGAGCTAGAAATACTAGCAAGTGATCGCCATGAAAAAGATGGTCAGTTACAGAGGCCACTTGGGGCAACACATATGGGTCTAATCTATGTCAATCCGGAGGGTCCATTGGGTAAACCTGATCCAATAGGTTCAGCAAAAAATATTCGAGTTACCTTTGGTCGCATGGCAATGAATGATGAAGAAACAGTTGCCTTAATTGCTGGAGGTCATACATTTGGAAAAATGCATGGTGCCCACAAACCTAGTGAGTGTGTAGGTCCAGAACCCGCTGCTGCTCCCATAGAGGAACAGGGTCTAGGCTGGAAAAATAAATGTGGTAAAGGACACTCTGAAGATACAGTAACTAGTGGATTAGAGGGGGCTTGGACTCAAGCACCAACGCAATGGACTACGCTATATCTTCAGAATCTATTAAGTTATGACTGGGAGCAAACTCGTAGTCCCGGTGGAGCTATTCAATGGATCCCCACCGATGAGACTTTACATAAATCCGTACCTGATGCACATATTGAAGGTAAGTTTAATCCACCCGTTATGACGACTGCAGATTTAGCTATAAAATTTGATCCTGAATATAAGAAAATTGCAGAGCGTTTTTTGGCTAACCCAGAAGAGTATCAGCTAGCATTTGCCAAGGCTTGGTACAAACTAACCCATAGGGACTTGGGGCCACGTTCACGCTATTTAGGCACAGATGTACCAAGTGATAGCTTGATTTGGCAAGATCCTATATCTAGTGATACAGTAAAAGTTTTGAATGAAGAAGACATCAGTAAACTTAAAGTGATGCTCTATGCAACAAACTTAAGCGATTCTGATCTAGTAGAAACAGCTTGGGCGTCTGCAGCTAGTTTCAGACTCAGTGATATGAGAGGTGGAGCGAACGGTGCGCGAATTGCTTTAGCGCCACAAAAAGATTGGGCTGCCAATAATCCTAAACAGCTAAATAATGTGTTAACCGAGCTGAAAAATATACGTGCAAACTTTGGAGTTGAAAAGGTATCTTTGGCTGATGTGATTGTTTTAGGTGGAGCTGTCGGTATTGAGCGTGCTGCAAAAGCGTCTGGTTTAGATATATCAGTTCCATTTATTTCTGGACGAGGCGATGCCACACAAGAGCAAACAGATGTTTCTACCTTCGGGTTACTGGAACCAAAAGCTGATGCGTTTCGAAATTACTTTAATGCAGCTACAAGCTATCGATCTCCGACTGAAATGCTGGTCGATAAAGCAGATCAATTAGGCTTAACAGTGCCAGAAATGACGGTATTGATTGGCGGTATGAGGAGTCTAGCTACTAATTCAGACGACTCCAAACATGGAGTTTTAACTGCTAACCCCGGAAAACTCAGTAATGACTTTTTTGTGAACTTACTAGATATGTCGATTCAGTGGCGTAAAACTGATACAGAAGGTTTATACGAAGGTGTAGATCGATCAAGCAAAAAGACACTTTACACAGCCACTCCTGTAGACTTAATTTTTGGTTCAAACTCTGAACTTAGAGTTGTTGCTGAGGCTTATGCCTATGACAATGCCAATGAGCGTTTTGTGAGTGATTTTGTTGCTGCGTGGCTGAAAGTTATGCAAGCAGATCGCTTTGAGCTATAACTAAAGCATAAAAAATACCTCAACCATAAACCATACTTGATATGGTTTATGGTTTTTTTTAACTTTAAATTAAATATTCACCTCATAGAATTTATTAATCTTATGACGATAAGTAGGTTTCTAGACTAAATGCCCGATAACGTAGCTGTGGTAATTTCTCGACAGTGACAAAACCTGGCTGGGCATTAATGACATCAGGAATTCTATTGACTATCTGCGTACAGGTGGTCGTAGCAGTAGGAACAGCGCCGTTGGAGAGCTCAACATCTGGCTCTCCTGCTATTTTCCAGTGGTTCATATCAGCCTGTTCAGGTCGATATACACAACCGGTCATTTCAAATATAAAACTTGGACCCTCGCTAGTTTTAATCTCATCGATATCGGTAAAACCTAAAACATCACCAACCGGAACTATGATTCCTAGGGCAGCTACCGGTAGAGGTTCAGTTGCCAATACTGGGCGAGATGTTGTGGTAATCGACACGGGTGTTAGCCCTGTATCAGCAACCAGTGCGTCTAATACGTTACGACCAAAGGTAGGTGGACGCGAAGCAGACTCCAGCCAAGTATTAAACTGGTCTATGGTGGTTCCAACCTGTTGCTCACGTGCTAATTCCGGTCCGTAATCATCTACATTCCAGCTCGCCTGCCCTAGTACATTGTCTATCCTATGAGTTGTTCCCATCAACATACTTACCATATTAAGCCAATAGCTGTCCTGATGACCGGTGCCTGTTAAAGTGACGCCAGTGCGTTTAGCAATGGCATCCAATTCCCTGGTGATTTCTGGTGAGGTATCCCACGGGTATAGTGCTTCTTCAGATAATGTTACGGCGTTTATGCCATGCTCAGCACACAGACGAAGTTGTTCTTGAGCATCCGACATATAGCTGTTGACCGCAATAACTGCGATATCAGCATTAAGGCTCAAAACCTCAGATGGATCATTGCTTACAGCGACTCCTAAATGACGTCCGAGCCCGGTCAATTCTCCAAGATCCTTGCCAGCTTTTGCTGGACTGCGAGAAATAGCACCGATTATCTCAACTCCCTTATCTAACAACATACGGGTGATTATCGAATTCATTGTCCCGACACCATAAATTACAGCTTTAATCTTTTTCATTATTTAACCCTTTTTTTTAGTTACTTTACCACGAGATAGCCTTATGAGGCGAGATGATAAAAGAAATAAAAGAAGTGAGAAACATAGCCCTCACCCCATGAAAAATAGGTAACTTTTTAGGTAACTTTCAGAATTTTTATATAGACATATAGCTGAAACTTAACGGTAGTATGGGCTGTAGAGCGGTATAAAACTTAGGATGGTGCCCGGAGCCGGAATCGAACCGGCACGGTGTTTCCACCGAGGGATTTTAAGTCCCTTGCGTCTACCAATTTCGCCATCCGGGCATATTTAATGGATGGGCTGACTTACTAAAATTAAACTCTCGAGCTTATTCGAGGTCTTACGCTATTCCTATTAAATGGAGGCGCGGGTCGGAATCGAACCGGCGTTAACTGAGTTGCAGTCAGCTGCATGACCACTCTGCCACCGCGCCTTTTAGGCAGAGAATTGTAACCGAGGGGCTAGCCAAAGAACAGTGCAAGAACCAATAATCTAATAATTATACATAAGATAATTTGATTTAATCACGTGAACCTGGCTTTGAGGATAGCTCAGGCCATGCGGCACGCAAATAAATAATCATAGTCCACAATGTCAAAAGAGCTGCAACATACAATAAAACGATGCCTACTACATCCCATTCAGGATATTTTTCTGGGTCAACAGCCAAAAGCACTGTGATAGCAACCATTTGTAAAACTGTTTTGATCTTACCCAGATAACTAACAGCTACACTTGTTCTCTGCCCAAGCTCTGCCATCCACTCACGTAAGGCGGAAACAACAATTTCTCGGCTCACTATAACAAGTGCAGGAAAGGCAAACACTGCAGTAGCATGTACTTGAAGTAAAACAAGCAAAGCTGCAGAAACAATTAACTTGTCTGCAACAGGGTCTAAAAAAGCGCCAAATGGGGTGAACTGATCAAGCTTTCTTGCCAGATAGCCGTCTAACCAATCAGTTGCCGCAGCAATGGCAAAAATAGTTGCTGCTGCAAAATGTTTACCCTCCCAAGGCAAATAAAAAACAACGACAAATACTGGAATCATCAAAATACGAATGAGTGTTAGTATATTAGGTAAATTCCACATATTTTTTCTGCCAAAAGTACAAGAGATTTGATGGTTACAACTTACTCATTATGAAGGGCACTGTAAATAGCTTCCGCTACCTTATTGCTAATATTAGGTACACGGGAAAGCTCTGCAACGCTAGCTCGCCTCACTTCATTGATATCTCCAAAGAAACGAAGTAATTCACGCCTGCGTTTAGCGCCAACGCCCTCCACACTCTCTAATGTTGATGCTCTACGTTTTTTATCTCTCTGTTGCCTGTGCCCAGTGATAGCAAAACGGTGTGCCTCATCCCTAATTTGTTGAATCAAAAGCAGTGCTGCTGAATCGGCGCCTAAAATTAATTCTTTAAAATTATAATCCTTAGACTCTTCATTAGACTGCGGGGCTAATAATAAAGTTTCAAATCCAGCTTTTCTAGTTTTTCCTTTTGCTACGCCCACAATCTGTACACCAATCACACCTAGCTCTTTGAGTACATCAACCGCTTTTTTTAGCTGCCCCAAACCCCCATCTATTAACAAAATATCAGGTAATTTATCTTCGCCCTCTTGCAATCTCTTATAACGCCTACTTAAAGCCTGCTCCATAGCAGCATAGTCATCACCTGCTGTTATATCTTTAATATTAAAGCGACGATAATCTGATTTAAGGGGTCCATTTTTATCAAATACAACGCAAGATCCTACTGTAGCCTCACCACTACTATGGCTTATATCAAAGCACTCAAGTCGAGCGGGAAGCTCCTCTAAGCTTAAAGCACCCTTCAGTGATTCAAATTTTTGAAGTAGATTTTGTTTAGATGCAATTAAGCTTTTTAGGTTTTGAGTGGCTGTTTTTTCTGCTAATTTGACCCACTTAGCTCTGATAGACCTTACCCCGGACTTAATATCAACTTTGTATCCAGCTAAAGCTGATATTGCAGAAGAAAGTAGCTCATGGCTATCCAGAGCCATGCCGACAATGATCTCTTTCGGAAAATCACTTTTACTACCATCACGTAAATAATATTGTGGAATAAAATCCTCTAAAATTTCTAGTGGCGAGGATGCCAGTGGGACACGGGGATAAAATGTTCGGCTTCCCATCATTCTTCCTTGACGGATATATAGTATATGAACGCAACCCTGTGCAGGGCCATGTGCTGTAGCTACAACATCAATATTTCCATTACCTGATTCCACGATTTGCTCAGCCTGAATTTTTCTTAATGCAGTAATTTGGTCTCTTAAAAGAGCTGCATTCTCAAAGTTAAGGTTTTTTGAGGATAAATCCATTTCTTCTTCAAATTTTTTAATGAGATTGTCACTTTTTCCGTCAAGGAACATTTTCGTATACCCAACGTCTTTTTGATAATCTGCTGGAGATATAAGATCAACACATGGTGCGGTACACCTATTTATTTGATACTGCAAACAAGGTCGAGATCGATTTTTGAAAAAAGTATCTTCGCATTGCCTAACTTTAAATGTTTTTTGTAGGAAGGTCATGCTCTCACGAACCGCATGAATATTTGGGAACGGCCCGAAATAACTACCTTTTTTCCTCTTTGGTCCACGATGAAAAGAGAGCTGTGGGTACTGATCTTTGTCTGACAAAAATATATGGGGATAGGACTTATCATCTCTTAATAAAATATTGTATGGAGGCAGATTTTGCTTAATGAGATTTTGTTCGAGCAATAGCGCTTCAATTTCAGTTTCAGTCACTGTCACATCAATAGAAATGATGCGATTAACTAATGCTTGGGTTTTTGGCGGTAATTTCGATTTAGAAAAATAGCTAGCCACTCGCTTACGTAGGTTTTTTGCCTTTCCGATATACAGGATCGATTCATTTTCACCGAGCATCTGATAAATGCCTGGTCTTTGGGTAAGACCTTTGAGAAAAGACTTCGAATCAAACGCTGGAGTAGTAATTGACATAACTATCGATATATCCTCGGCTCAATTTCTAACTGAATACTAAATTTTTCAAAAATAGAGGTCTGAATTTCATGCGCTAAGGACAAAATATCCTCAGCATTCCCTCCTAAATTAACTAATACTAAAGCTTGCCTATGATCAACACCGACACCATCTTTTTCATAGCCCTTCCATCCAGCTTTTTCAATCAAATATCCCGCGCTAATTTTCATATTTTCATCACAGAAATTATAACTAACTATATCTGGATAGAGCTTTCTCAAACTTAATAAATTTTCTGATGTAACAATTGGATTTTTGAAGAAACTACCTATATTTGGTATATTTAATGGGTCAGGGAGCTTTGATCGACGAATAGAACAAACAATATCAGAAATCATTTTTGGCGTTAAACACTCCTCAAAACTCTGCCCATGCTTCATCTGTAACTGTGTATGAAGCCTCATTAGGGAATTTTTTAATGCAGGGTATTCAATAGATATATTTGGCTTTAATGAGAGACGAAGATTAACCGATACGATGATATATTTATCTTGGCCTGGCCTCTTGAACAAGCTATCTCTATAACCAAATTGGCAATCTTCAATACTCATTTTTTTATATTGCCCTGTAGTTTTATCAACTACCTCTAAAGAATCAAATCTATCACTCAGCTCTATTCCATATGCTCCAATATTTTGAATAGGTGCTGCTCCCACTGATCCTGGAATTAATGAAAGATTTTCAAGGCCAAACCAGCCCATCTTTAGTGTCTTTAAAACGAGCTGATGCCAGTCTTCGCCAGCACCAACACTTACTACCAAATTTTCTTCATTTTGAGAAAAAAGCTCAATGCCCATGATCGCTATATGCACTACAAGACCTTGCATATCGGCAGCAATTAAAACATTGCTACCTTTTCCTAACACAATTATTGGTAGATTCTTTTCCTGAGCCCAAGTTAATGCTTCAGAAAGTTCTTTTTTGGATGATACGGAGCAAAAGTACTCTGCTGTAGACTCAAAATTTAATGTATTAAGCTTTTTAAGTGACACATTTTTTTGAACGCTTAGCATTTGCTTTCTTACCTGATTAAATGTCGAAATAAGCCATCAACAGCGTCTTCGATGAGGGATAGAACACCCTCGAAGCCACCCTCTCCTCCGATATATGGATCTGGAACCTCATTTTTATCAGTTGACCCGAAGTCAAGAAACAGCTGTAGAGATCCTGAAAAATCCAAAGGGGCCATAGCCTTTAAATCGATCAGGTTTTGTTTATCCATGGCCAATATATAATCAAAATCATAAAAATCGGCGAATGATACTTGGCGAGCCTTCAGGTTTGAAAGATCATAATTATGACGAAGAGCAATTTTTTGTGCCCGTAAGTCTGGCGGTCGCCCGATGTGCCAATCGCCTGTACCAGCTGAATCTACAATAATCTTATGTTGCAGGTTTTCATCTAATATTTTTTTTTCTAAAATTGCATGTGCTGTAGGTGATCGACATATATTGCCAAGACATACAAATAAAATTTTTGATTTATTTTTCAATTATTAAAGCCTATAAATTGGTTGTTAAAAGTTTAATGACATCCTCTAGGTCTTCTTTCGTATCAACTCCTTTAGGCACCTCGATAACTGCTTTATCTACATGTATTCTCTCGCCGTGCCACATAAATCGTAATTGCTCTAAAAGCTCTTTTTTCTCCAGGGGGGCAATAGGCCATGATACAAATTGATTGAGCGTTGATATTCGATAGGCATATATACCTATGTGACGCATAGGCAAATCCGTAACAGATATCCTATTTACTTTGTTATCTATAATATCTTCTCGGGGCCAAGGAACTGGGGCACGACTAAATAATAAAGCTAATCCAGCATTATCAATAACTACTTTCACCACATTTTTATCGATAAAGTCCTCATAGTTATCTATAGGCTCAAAAAGAGTAGCTACACCAACAGAATCTCTGGCTGCTAAATTAGAAGCTACTTGATTTATTGCCTCTGGGGGGATCAGTGGTTCGTCCCCCTGCACATTAACAACTATATGCTTTGGAGGTAAATCTAAAAGTTTCGCTACCTCTTGTAGCCTATCTGTTCCAGATTGATGATGACTTGAGGTCATACATGCTTGTCCACCGAAAAGGATGACCTCATCAAATATTTTTTTACTGTCTGTTGCAACGATTACTCTATCGGCATGACTTTTCTTGGATTGAGCATATACACGCTCGATCATTGTCATACCATTAATTTTCATCAAAGGTTTTCCGGGTAGTCTTGATGAATCGAAACGAGCAGGAATAATAACTGTAAAACTCATACTGCCTCACACTTTTTTCTAATAGTATAGTATTTAAAGGATTGCCTTGTTTATCATTTTTAAAATATCGGACCAGCTAAATATTTAGTTGTTTCACCTGCTCTAGAAGATCCTTTAAAAAAATAGGGTCAGCTATAGCCTCTATATCGAGAACCCAAATTTTATCATTATTAATAGCTTTACACTTTACTGCGTCTTTAGCCGTAATAATTACTGGGAGATCGTCATCGAAAAAAAGCTCATCGCCATCAAAATGATAGTGATCTTGCAAACTTTGCAAAATAGGCTCGAACCCCAAACTGACCAAAGTGTCAGCAAATCTTTGTGGGTCTCCAATCCCAGCAACTGCATGTATCTGTTCACCATATTTCCAGTCTTTAATACATTCAGCCAGCAAACCATTTGATGAAAATTCGTTAGCTATCAAATAAACTTCACCCGAAACTAAATTTTTTAATCTTATTGGTTTAATGGTGAAGTGTGATTCAGTTTCCAAAAAAAACTCATCTTTTTTAATTGATTTTCCCATTGAGCTAATGCTATTGAAATTAGTAACGATGAAATCAACCTCTTTTAATCTTCCCACTGGCTCCCTAAGAGGGCCGGCAGGCAAAAGTAAGCCATTGCCAAATTTCTTATTGTCGTTGACTACAACAATCTCTATATCTCTGGGTAACTTATAATGCTGAAGGCCATCATCACTTAAGATCAAGTCACAATCAGTTTTTTCAAGTAAATAATTTGCTGCTCGATAGCGATTAGGGTCAACAGTGACAGGACAAATATCTGCTAATAATAAAGGTTCATCCCCAACATCTAAAGCTTGGGACCTTTTATTCAAAAGTATAGGATAAATAGATGAATTTCCCTTATATCCACGGCTAACAATACCAGGCTTATAGCCAGCATCTTTTAAGTAACGAGCTATTGCTATCACCAGAGGAGTCTTGCCAGTACCGCCAATATTTATATTACCAATTACAATAACAGGAACTTTAAGTGAAGGATTGGGATTAATTTGTGTTTGAAAAGTTCGACGGATAACGACTAAGATAAAAAAGATCCATGATAAAGGAGCCAAAAGCACTACCCACCATGTTCGGCGATAAAAAATATCTTCAAAAAACTGAGATGAACTCTTCAATTGTAATCTTTAGTCGTTAGAGTCACTTTTTTCCTCTACCACAATTTTATTATGAAGTTTTGCGTAATGCTTATTTAGTTTTAATAGCTCTTCATGTGTCCCTTGTTCAACGATTTTACCTTTACTCATCATCAAAATTCTGTCTGCACTTTCTATTGTGGTGAGTCGATGAGCTATCACGAAGGTCGTTCGCCCTTTCATAACAGCCTCCAAAGCTTCCTGAATATATCGTTCTGTCTGGGTGTCAAGTGCTGAAGTAGCTTCATCAAGAATTAAAATAGGAGCATCTTTTAGGATGGCTCTTGCGATAGCTAGACGTTGTCGCTGACCTCCAGATAATTTTATACCCTGGTCCCCAATAATAGTATCGAAACCATGAGGTAGTTGCTCAATAAACTCTAAAGCATTGGCGGCATTGGCCGCCGCCCTTACTTCATTTTTTGTTTTATTAGCCAATGTACCGTAGGCAATATTATTATAAATAGAATCATTAAAAAGACTGATTTTTTGAGATACAAGAGCTATGTGACTACGCAGGTTTTCAAGTTTATAGCTTTTTAATTCTTTGCCATCTAAACTAATCATCCCATTATTTATCTCATAAAAGCGAGGGATCATACTTATCAAAGTACTTTTACCACTCCCAGAACGGCCAACTAATGCTACCGTCTCGCCAGCTTTTACATTAAATGTGACGCCATTAAGTACATTCTTTTCATTCACATCATACGAAAAGTTAACTTTTGAGAACTCAAAACGCCCGTCGATTTTTTTCTTTGCGATGACACCTTCATCCACCTCTTCACTGTTATCTAAAGTTGAAAATAATGTTCCGGCTGCTGCAATACCTTGTTGAATTTTACTATTAATCCCGGATAAAGCCCTCACAGGCTTTGCAAGTAACGCTGCTGATGCAAGAAATTTGACAAAATCACCACCGCTCATTTGTGACAATACAGTAGGATCAAGCACCAGCCACATCAAGAATGAAAGAGCAGAGGCTACTAGTAACTGAATTACTGGAGTGCTAATTGACTCGGTTATAGATAACTTCATTTGCTGTTTTCTACTATTCTTACTGGCATCTTTCATGCGTTGACGTTCAAAATGCTTTGCTCCATATAAATGCATATCTCTGTAACCACCAACGAGTTCCTGGGTTACCTGGGTTACATCTCCCATAGACGACTGTATTCGTAATGCAAGCTTTCTGAAGCGCTTACTTACTGCTAGAACAACTAATCCAATGATAGGCAAAACGGTTAAAAAAATTAACGTTAATTTCCAATTTAAATAAAATAAATAGCTAATTAAGCCGATCACCAGGGCACTTTCACGAATCATCACTTTTAGTGAGCTTGTTGCAGCATGTGTGACCTGAGACACTATAAAAGTTGTTCTTGCCACCAGATGACCAGCCATACTGGAGTCAAAGTAGCTAGCTGGTAACACAGTGTACTTATTAAAAATAGCTACACGGAGATTATGAACAAGGATTTGTGACACATAGGTCATACAATAACCCCCGACAAAAAAAGATAGCCCTCTAACTACGGCTATCATTAACATTATCAGCGGAACCATCCATCGGGTATCCAGAATATTACCGCCATCCGGTGATATTAAATTTACTATAAATACAGTTAAACCACTCCTCTGTTCAACCATCTCACCTGCAGAACTAGAGTCCGCTGACATACCGCCAACAGCGTTTACTGTATACCCAAACAAATCAATGAATGCAATTTCCATTGAAGAAAAAATGATCAACCCTAATATGCCCAAAAAGAAAACGCCTAAATATCTTTTCACGTAAGATAACAATCTCATATAAATTTTTAGGTTCGATATCTCTGGGTAATTAGAGTCTGAGTTTGTATCTGCCACAGTTTTTTCCTAAATTTATTTTACTGGCTCAGTTTAAAAAAAATTAAAAGCCTTTTCATACATACTAATGATAAATGAATATTGTTCAAAGGCTAAAATACATTTGGACTTAGTTATAGATCAACTTTTTTTCAGTCAAAAATAATATATTTTCCTTAACTCTTGATTTCAAAAAAACACATTATAGAATATAATTATAGAAATTAAGCTAAGAGGCAATTTAATAATGGCTACAAAACAAGAAGTTTTAACTAATACACTCAACCCAGAAGCAGTTAAGGTTTTACGAAATACCTACACACTCCTGTCGATCACTTTGTTATTTAGTGCCATCATGTGTGGTGTCGCGATGGCTGTTAATGCACCCTTTATGGGTTTATGGATGTTGATTCCATATATCGGCTGCTTATGGATGGTTGAAAAAAATAAAAATCGATCAGCTGGATTATTTTGGGTTTTCGCTCTAACTGGTTGGATGGGCTTTACTCTCGGTCCTATGATTTCCTTTTATTTAGCCAGCTCTGGTTCTCAAATCATATTAACAGCTCTAGGTGGTACAGCCTTAATTTTCTTTGCATGCTCATCTTACGTCTTGGTTACAAAAAAAGAATTGTCCTTTATGAGCGGATTTCTTATGACGGGGCTCATTATTGCTTTTATAGCTGCAATAGCTAATGTTTTCCTCCAGATCCAAGGGCTAGCTTTAGCGCTATCTTGTATATTCCTTTTGATTTCATCGGGTATAATTATGTGGCAAACAAGCGCTATTATTCATGGTGGTGAACGTAATTATATTTCTGCTACTGTGACACTCTATGTGATGCTTTATAATATATTCACAAGTCTCTTACATTTGCTTAGCGCAGCGCGAGATTAACCTGATCTGGAATAAAAAATAGAAACAAAGATAAACTATCTAGAGAAACTCGCTAATTGGTCTGAAAAAAACGCCGAGAGACTCTCTGCTGCTGAAAACTTATTGCTTACACCAGAACACGTTGAGATTCTTATTTTGGCTAGAGAATTTTATGCTGAATATGGATTCTCCCCGTCAATGCGCCCGTTAATTAAAACTATTGGTATGAATTTGAGTATAGATAAAGCTCACAGTATATATTTGATGAAATTGTTTCCCCAAAGTCCGGCCAAGATTGTTGCGAAACTTGCTGGTCTTCCCAAACCAAAGAACTGTTTGTAATACGTAATATTTAAATTAGCTAATTAAGGTTTTTTTATGTCAAGTAGCAATAAAAATCTGTCGAAGGAAAGCTGTGAAGCTTGTTCTGCTGGTGCTGTTCGGCTAACAACTGTAGAAGAAAACTTATTACTACAAAATCTGCCACTATGGGATATAAATACCCAACAAGGTATACCTCAGATCTCAAGAGTATATGCCTTTGATGATTTTCAGCAGGCGTTAAAATTTGCCAATCAAGTTGGCGAAATAGCAGAATCAGTGGGGCACCACCCAGCAATACTCGTAGAATGGGGTAAAGTAAAGGTAACTTGGTGGAGTCATGAGATAGCAGGACTTCATAAAAATGATTTTATTATGGCATCAAGAACTGATGATATTTTTGAAAGATGAATATCAGCTTCATTGCCAACTTTGGCGTGACAATATAGTAACTCACAAAATTCATAGATCACTATAACTCAAGTTATTTGATATTTTTATCATTCCGGGAAGATAATGCGTGCATCAAATAAATCCAGTTGAATACGACCATCTGCTTGATATAAAAATAAATAAACTAAAAAAGGTTTTTTCTTATATCTCGCTACCAGTATTTGAAGTGTATAAATCAGAGCCTCTTAATTTTAGAATGAGAGCTGAATTTCGCATTTGGCATGATGATGGTGAAGTTTTTTATGCAATGAACAATCCTGATAAAAAAATCCCCTATATGATCAACGAATTTCCTATAGGCTCGAAGAAAATTAATGAGCTCATGGCTCCTTTGCTTCTGGAGATCAACAAAAATAATATATTAAAAAATAAATTATTTTCTGCAGAATTTTTAACGACACTTAGTGATGATGTAGTTGTTACCCTAATTTATCACAAACCTGTTGATGAAAATTGGAAAAAAGAAGCTACTAACCTTCATACAAAATTTATGATAAATATCATAGGGAGAAGCCGAAAGAAAAAATTAATAATTGGTCATGACTATGTTGTAGAAAAATTACGTATAGATGGAACTGATTACCACTATAAGCAAATTGAAAATGGGTTTACACAGCCAAATGCAGGAATAAACCAAGCAATGCTTAGCTGGACACTTCGTCAAACACAAAAATGCGAGGATGATCTGCTAGAGCTTTATTGCGGTAATGGAAATTTTACTTGCGTGCTATCGAGAAATTTTAAAAAAGTCCTAGCTACAGAGGTATCTAAAGCATCAGTTAAAGCTGCTCATTTTAATTTAGAGAAAAATAATATTGGAAATGTCAAGATTTGCAGAATGTCCAGTGAGGAAATTACAAGCGCTCTAAATAAAGTTAAAAAGTTTCGTAGGCTAAAAAATATTGACCTAAATACCTATAAACTGAACACAATTTTTGTAGATCCACCCCGTGCAGGTTTAGATGAAAAAACACTAAATTTATTAAAGAAATTTAAAAATATTCTTTATATTTCATGTAATCCTAAGACTTTACAAGAAAATATACAGGAAATTAGCGATACACACTCTATAAAAAGCTTTGCAGTATTTGATCAGTTTCCTTATACAGACCATTTGGAGTGCGGAGTATTACTTCAGTTAAAAAATTTATAAACTCATAAATATCAATACTTTATAAAATATTTATCTGCTTAATAATTAGTAAAAAGTTTTTCTAATGCAAAAAATTTAATGTCTCGCGCATACCAAAAGTTGTTTTTTTTGTCCTTAGTAGTTTTTACTGTATATAAGGTTATAATGAAAAGGCAGGTTTCTGCATAAAATTCAATTAAGAAAATAAAAGAGAATACTATGAGCAAAGGTACAGTGAAGTGGTTTAATGCTGACAAAGGTTTTGGTTTTATAACTCCAGAAGATGGTGGAAAAGATCTTTTTGTACATCATTCAGAAATAAAAAACGGTGGTGGTTACGCTACCTTAAATGACGGTCAAGCAGTTTCATTTGAAGTTGGTCAAGGCCAAAAAGGACCGTGTGCAAATAACGTAGTTCCTGAATAATACATTCAAAAATGAGCACACAAAGGCGGCGGGTTGATTAACAACTAGTCGCCTTTTTTATTAAGCAAGTAAATCTATTATTCTCTCTATCTATATTTTGATCTCAAACAAATCTGACTGTAGTTTTTTTACAAAAACTTTAATTTTTTTATGATTTTCTATATAATTAACCCAATAGTTTACACGTAAAACGTCATCTTTAAGTACATCGATGCACATTAATCTTGTAGACATTTATCAGCGCCCTGAGGAGTAACCCGTGAACAACAAAATTTCAAAAATAATTTATACTAAAACTGATGAGGCTCCAGCTTTAGCAACATACTCTCTCTTACCTATTGTCAATGCGTTTACTAAAGCTGCAGGTGTTGTTGTCGAAACATCTGATCTCTCTTTAGCTTCTAGAATAATATCTGCATTTTCAGAAAAACTACCAAAAGAAAAGCAAGAAAATAATGCCCTGGAGGAACTTGGTCTCCTAACGCAAGATCCTCACGCTAATATCATTAAATTGCCTAATATAAGCGCATCTATTCCGCAGCTTCAAGAGGCAATCTCTGAACTTCAGTCTCAAGGTTACGATATACCAGATTATCCTGAAACAGCTATAGATCCAGAATCAAAAGCTATAAAAGATAAATATGCAAAAGTTCTTGGAAGTGCTGTAAATCCAGTACTCCGTGAAGGCAATTCAGACCGAAGAGCTCCTAGTGCTGTGAAACAATTTGCACGTAAAAATCCACACACTATGGGTAAATGGAGTCAGTCTTCAAGAACACATGTTGCACATATGAGAAGTGGAGATTTTTATAGTAGCGATAAAGCTACAATATTAAAAAAATCCGGTCCTGTTAATATTCAGCATGTTGACGCTAAAGGAAAGATTACGATATTGAAAGAGAATATTATCACTGATAGTGAAGACTTAATAAGTATTATGTTTATGAGCGTTAAAGCGCTTCGGAAATTTCTCGATGAAGAAATGGAAGGTGCTAGAAAAGCAGATCTATTATTTTCATTGCATCTTAAAGCAACAATGATGAAGGTATCAGATCCTATTATTTTTGGCCATGCCGTTACTGTTTATTATAAGGAGGCCTTCCAAAAATATAAATCAATTCTTGCTGAATTGGGAGTTAATCCAAATGATGGAATAGGAAGTGTTTTAAAGAAAGTTGATCAGCTCCCCTACTCTATGAGAGTTGAGGTTGAGACAGAATTTCGAAAATGTTACGAAATACGACCAGAAATGGCTATGGTTGATTCCGATAAAGGTATTACTAACTTACATGTTCCTAGTGATGTGATTATTGACGCATCTATGCCGGCGATGATACGTAGTGGCGGTAAAATGTGGAATGCGCATGGCAAATTAAGGGATGTAAAAGCAGTTATTCCAGACACCAGTTATGCAACTATATATCAAGAGGTTATTAACTTTTGTAAGCACCATGATGCATTTGACCCAACAACAATGGGAACAGTATCTAACGTGGGCCTTATGGCAAAAAAAGCAGAGGAATATGGCTCACATGATAGAACATTTACTGTGCCATCAGACGGAAAAATGCAGGTAATTGACCAGCATGGTGAGGTTTTACTTGAACATGAAAATGTCCAAAAAGGTGATATATGGCGTATGTGTCAAGTGAAAGACGAGCCTATTCAGGACTGGGTAAAATTGGCTGTTAACCGCGCCCAAGCAAGTGGTGTACCAGCAATCTTCTGGTTAGATGATAAACGTGGTCATGATGCACACATGGTTCATAAAGTAGAAAGATATCTTCAAGACCATGACACAAAGGATGTGCGTATTGAAATCATGACTCCGGAGAGAGCTATACGCTTGACTATGGAGAGAATGAAGAACGGCAAGGATACTATTTCTGTTACAGGAAACGTATTAAGGGATTATTTAACCGATCTATTTCCAATATTAGAGCTAGGAACAAGTGCGAAAATGCTATCAATAGTACCTCTTATGGCTGGAGGAGGTCTTTATGAAACAGGTGCTGGAGGCTCTGCACCAAAACACGTGGAACAGTTTATAGAGGAAGGTCACCTCAGATGGGATTCGCTAGGAGAATTTCTTGCTTTAGCAGTTTCACTGGAAGATATTTCTGCAAAAACTGATAACCCTAAAGCAAAAATACTTGCTAACTCATTAGATAAAGCAACATGCCGGCTCCTAGAGGAAGGAAAAACACCATCAAGAAAAGTGAGAGAACTTGATAATAGGGGTAGTCATTTTTATTTAGCTTTATATTGGGCTGATGAAATCGCAAAACAGGTTGAATGCACTGAACTCCAAAGAATTTTTAAGGAATTGTCAAAAAAACTTCGTGGCAACGAAAAAACTATCACAGATGAACTTATATCTTGCCAAGGAGACAAAGTTGATATCGGCGGCTATTATCGACCTAATGCCGAAATGGTTGAAAAAGCTATGCGGCCAAGCAAAACGCTAAACTCTTTACTGAATAGCGTTGAATAACAAGTTGATGTTTTTTATATTGTCAAAAAGTAGGTATCTATAGCTAGAATAAGAAAAGAGGAAGTTCTATTAAAATCTATGATTAGTAAATTTTATTTATCAACTTTTGTATTTATCTTAATCTTCATGGTTAGTTCATGCCCTGTCTACTCAGAAAAAATTGCATTGGATTCAATGTCAATACCAAAAGATATCGATAATATATACGTTCATAAACTATCAAGTGACAAGAATTCTACTGATTTTTTGATTGTAATTAAAAAATCAGCGCCTCTGCATATGCATGCCAATCATACTGAAACTATTTATGTTATAGACGGAGAAGGCGAGTTTCAGGAAAATAATGAGCGATATATGATCAAACAAGGGGATTATTTGCGCATAAAAAAAGGCACCCCTCACGCAGTAAAAGTCACATCTATCAAGCCCTTAAAAATGTTATCAGTGCAGGCTCCTGAATTTTTTGGTAAAGATCGAATATTTCTTCCTGAAAAAGAATGAGTATGATGAAAGCATGCGTTCCTATCTACTCCCCCCTCCAAATATTTTTTGGATCTATTTTTTTTGGGCCCCTCGCAATGCTTTACTTCCTTTGGAAAAATTTTCAAAATATGCAACTTTTTACTGAAGCTAAAAAAGTGCTGTTTTATGGTTCTATTTTTGTAGTTGTTTTAGTAACATGCCTAAAATTATCGCCCAGTAGTATATCTTCACTTATTATTGGTTTGATTGTCCCATTTTTCTATTCTTTGGCTGCACTACAAATTTCAACATCAATGCAGGTAACTAAAAAAGATATAAAGGCTAACACAAATTGGTGTATGCAATCTTTATGGAATATCATAATTTTTGGCTCACTTTTTTACGCACCATGGGGGTTCTTTATGCTTAGGGTAATTTCATAACGTAGCCTGATATTAATAATTCACTAATTTGTATAAAATATTGGAGGAAAAAGTGACTGCCTATTTGATTGGAGAGGTCGTTATTACTGATGAGTCTTGGGTATCTAGCTATGCAATAAATGTTCATGAAATTGTACATAAGCATGGCGGTAAGTATTTATCGAGAAGTGGAAACATCAAGCAAGTTGAAGGTAAACCGACCGATGCTTCACTGATAGCGATAGTTGAGTTTCCGAACTTAGATGCAGCTCAAGCATTTATTGATGATCCAGACTACCAAGAATTCAGAAAATTAAGGGTGAACGGAAGCAACAGCACCGTCCACATAATTGATAGTAGTGATGCTGCTGGGACTATTCCATACCTTAAATGATAATTCTATAGTTTGAAAAAACTGCTTAAGCGCTAATAGTTTTTTTAAAATCATCATCGCTTATCGGGTTTATTAGTTACATTAACCATCAATAAATTTAGAAGGAATTTTTTCTACAACATCTCTAAATGGATATTTTTTCACTAGCTGTATTTTCCCAGAGTGTATATCAAGAATTCTTTGGGCAGAGCTTTTAATTAAATGATGAAAACCTTCCTCTATTTTTTTTCTTTCGACTTCAAAAAAAGCCTGCTCTTCTCTCGTAAGTTTAGCCCAATTTTCCAGAATTGGAATATGAGCTGTTGCCTCAGTTAATTCTGAAAAAACTTCATATGCAATATCATCACTGAGAGTATCCTCTAATAGACTGGAGAGTTTATTTATCCTTATCGCACCCTCAGTCAGGCTTACCTGATTCTGAAGGATCGCAGATGCAATCACCCGAATACTTTCCTTAAATTCGGTCTGACGCTTAATTAAGTGTTTTGAAAGAATATCAGCATGATTTTTTCTTTGTAGATTTTGCCTGCGAACCCTCAGGTGAAGAACAAAAGCATATGAACCCAACATACAGATTATTGATACTGATATAATAATATATTCTATATATGTTATTGAATTCATTATTTAGTATTTACCACAATTGATAATTCAACTAAGTTAAATTGTATATTTCACTCTATTTTTTGTCATCCAAGTCATGCTTTAGAGACAGGTGTTCCTTATTTTTATCTTGATCAATCCAAGCTTGTGAAATATTGCGCTTTGTATTTGGGCCTAATTTTTTAATTGCATCAAATCTGTTCATAAGGTTGCCTTTACCAGTTTTCATTCGCTTTTTTGCCATCTCAAATGCATTCTGACTTTTTTCAATATGTTCTCCAATATTATCCAATGACTCTATCACCAAGGCCATCTGATCATAAAGCTTTCCCGCTTCATCAGAGATTTTCTGTGAATTTCTATTTTGATCTTCAAAGCGCCAAACATTTTTCACAATCTTTAACATAGCCATCAAAGTACTGGGGCTTGAGAGTATGATGTTCTTTTTATATGCATCGTTAAACAACATATCATCATTTTGCAGGGCTAACATGAAAGCACCCTCTATTGGTATAAATAACAGTACAAAATCTAGGGTGTTGATACCCTCTAGCTGTTCATAAGATTTTTCATGAAGTTCTTTTATGTGAACCTTAACAGAGTTGATATGCTGTTTTAGATGCTTTTTTTGCTCCACTACATCAGGTTCATTTTTATATCGCTCGTAATCTGTCAGCGAAATCTTTGAATCAATCACCATGTCTCTTTGATCAGGCATATGAATAATCACATCAGGTAGCCTTCGCCGCCCCTGTTGATCTAGATGTGGCTCTTGAGTTACATACTCCCTAGGACTGGAAAGGCCTGACTCCTCGAGCATTCTTTCCAAAATCATCTCTCCCCAATTACCTTGAGACTTACTATCACCCTTAAGGGCACTTGCTAAGTTTGAGGCCTCCCCTCTTACCAGATTAGTCTGTTTCATCAATTCTTTAATTGATCCATTCATTTCACTTCTCGCAGCATTTTCTCTATGATGAGAATCCTCTATATGCTTATGGAATCTGGTGATTTCTTCGCGCAGTGGGCCAATAGAGGAATCGAGTGTGCGTTGATTGTCTTTTGAGAATTTCTCTTGCTTAGAATCAAATATTCGATTAGCTAAATTCTCAAATTCTTTACCTAGAATTTCACGAGATTCTTTTAGTAAAGCTGACTGCTCATTATATTTAGCCTCATTTGATAAGGACTGCTCTCTGAATCTATTTTGCTCCATTTCCAGACGTGTCGCTAATACAGCTTTTTGCTGGTCACGAGATGCTATAGCGCCCTTTGCGACTAAGAATACTGTTAATGCACCAAGAATAAACCCACCAATAATAAAACTAAAATAAACCATAGTCATATTAGTTATATCTCCTTATTAGCTATAGGGATTATGAAAAACAAAAAACCTATGAAGTACATCTTTTTTCAAATCCAAGGTTGTGCGATCATAGATTTTAACTAGGATAACAAAGTTTAATGCCATGATGCGCCCGCTTTTTGATATTCATGCAATAAAAGATCAAATTAAATCAGGAGCATTAGTGCTCACAGCTACTGATCACCTTGCCATAGTAGTCAGAGAAAGCTGGGGCCAATATCAAATAGATCAGGGGAATATAAGCTGGGCTGAACCTGAGATTTTCGCAATTGAGAGATGGGTCAGAGAAACCTGGTTACGCTATTGTGATAATAGGGAATTTAAGGCTCCAAATTACTCTATTATCCCTGACCTAACCGAGCATCTTATCTGGGAAAAAATAATTGCAGATTGCTTCGAACCCCTAAGTCCTGAAAATTACTCGAGCCTTGCGAGAGATAGCTATAATATTATGCAGAGATGGAAGATTCCCTGCTTAAGACTAAAGAATACTGCACCTCTGTTCTATGAATGGATCTCAGAATTTGAGTTAGCTTTAAAGAATTATAAATTCATTACTGAAGCTGATGCTGTTCAAGTTTTAGCTGAACTCTTTAAAAATTCAAAAATTAAAAATGTTGGTGATATTATTACTCTTGGATTTGATCAAATACCCCCTTTATACCTGGATCTAATAAAAGTAGCCTCAAAAAAATTGGTACAAGAATCACCAGAATACAGGTATAAAAAAATTGTTCGAACACCACCAAGATATATCGAATTTTTTGATATGAACCAAGAGATTAGAGCAGCGGCTAGGTGGGCAAAAAAAATTCATATAGAACACCCAGAGCATCGTGTAGGAATTATCCTGTCCGATTCTGCTCTGCAACTAAAGGCTACTGAGAGAATACTTTCGGAGGAACTAAATCCAACCAGTTATGACCCAAATCACGCCTATGATACATGCCCATATGAGGCATCAACAGGTACGATGCTTAGCGATACACCGATTATCTCAACTGCTCTTCTTTTGTTATCAGTAAATGTTAGCAAACTCAATCTCGAAAAGTATTGCCAGCTAATCAATTCTCCATTTTGGGGTAAAAATTATTCGCTATCATCTCGAGCAGTCGCTGAAAAATATCTTCGGAGAAAAGGGCAGTTAGAATTATCTTTTAACCAATTCATCAGCGAGCTTAAGCATTCAGAAAAAAAATGTATGCCCATCGATAACGATAGCTTAAGTGATAGCTTTTGCTGTCAAGAAGCGAATAACCACATGAAGGGAATATCTGAAAAAAATTACTTTTCCGTCTGGATAAAACTTTTTCAAAAACAATTAGACTCTTTTGGTTGGCCTGGGCTTCAAGATCTAAATAATTCAGAGGATAACCTACAAAAAGAATGGTTTGATTCATTTGAGAGTCTCGCTTCTCTTGATCAACTTAAGCAAAAGGTGACCATAAAAGAAGCATTAAAATTACTAAATCGAGCAACGGATAGGTATATTTTCAAAAGTAAAAATTACGATATTCCGATTCATATTATAGGATTGTTAGAAAGCAATACACTTAAATTTGACCACATGTGGGTGACTGGAATGGACGATGCCAGCTGGCCAAATACAAGTGGTATGAGCTCTCTCATACCCATGGATATTCAAAAACGGTACATGACACCCAAATCATCACCTGAAGTACAACTAAACCTTGCAAAAAAACAACTAGAGAGGATAAAAATATCCTCCACTATTACTATCTTCAGTTTTAGCGGAACAAAAGATAATAAGTCATTCAAGGTAAGTCCTTTAATTTCTGACCTAAAAGAAATAGAAATTGAGGATCTGAATATCGATGGCAATCTATCAAGCAATCCGATATTCCAGAATATATCATTTGCGAAATTAGAGAGAGTTGAATGCGCGAATGGCCCTGTAGTTGATCTTGATAGGGAAAATATTACTGGCGGAAGTAGTATTCTGAAAAATCAAGCTTCATGCCCTTTTAACGCTTTCGCAATACATCGATTAGGGGCGAAGGAGATACAACCCCCATCATTTGGTTTATCTCTCATGGAAAGAGGCATAATTATCCATAAGTGCATGCAAGTTTTTTGGGAAAAAACCTGCTCTCAAGAGAGGCTAATTAATTTAACAGAGCAGGATTTAAAAGAGGTTATCAAAATATCTATTTGTTCAGTTCTGGATGAATGGAAAATTAAAAGGCCTGACATTATTAAGTCAAAATATCTCTCGCTTGAAACACAACGCCTAAGTACATTAATGTTGAAATGGCTTAATGTCGAAAAAGAAAGAATGCCATTTATAATCTCGTTTTTAGAAAAATCAGAAAATATATATGTAGGTCAACTACCATTGAAGTTAACAATTGACCGTATAGATCGTATTAGTAGTGGTGAAAACTTAATCATAGACTATAAAACTGGAGCCAATTGTAATACTAGTGCTTGGGATGGCGATCGGCCTAAAGAGCCCCAATTGCTTTTATACGGGCTATGCAATAAAACTAATATGGTAGGCATAGCTTTTGGACAAATTCATATTTCTGCTCAAAGATTTTTAGGGTTCACTAAACTAGCCAATTTATTACCTGAAGTAATGGAATTAAATAAAAACTGGGATGACCGTGTAGCTCAATGGAAGGAATCACTTGAAATTTTGGCTGAGGAGTTCATGGAAGGTTACGCTGTAGCAGCTAATATGAACAAATCTAACTCTGACTTGAACCAGTATCTCGCTCCCCTCAATCGATTAAATGAAGATAATCTGGAACTATATATGGACAAACAAATATTCACCTCAAAAAAGATAGGAAAGCCATAATTAATGAGAATACAGGATCGAGATGAAAGAATATTAGCTTTGGAGCCTTTTCAATCCTTTGCTGTCTCTGCCCCAGCAGGTTCTGGAAAAACAGAATTGTTAACGCAAAGAGTATTGAGGCTTTTAAGTGTGGTCGAAAACCCTGAAGAGATTTTGTGTATGACTTTTGCTAATAAAGCTGCTGATGAAATGAAAAGTCGTGTAATAGAGTATTTAATCAGAGCTTCTAAAAGTGATGATCAAAATACTTACTTGAGCTTACAAAAACATGAAGTTATCGCTTTAGATCTGGCGAAAAAAGCATTATCTAGAAATAAAGCAAAAAAATGGAATTTGCTTGATAATCCATCCAGACTAAGAATATATACGATTGACGGATTTTGTCGGAAACTTGCAGGACAACTTCCACTTGAAAGTGAATTTAATCCATTTACTAAAGATCTCCCCGAGCCAATTACACTCTATAAAAAGGTAGTATCGGAGCTAATTTTATCTCAAATAGAACGAAATAATGATATTAGTAAAGCAATCTCGACCCTTTTGGGTTTGCTTGATAACGATCTAAATGAACTGCAGAATTTACTAGTAAACTTACTGCAAGATAGAGGTCAAAGTATTGCTCATCTCTATCAAACCGACAAAGCGAGAGACTATCTTGAAGGTTCACTTAACGAGGTGATAGAAGAAACCCTTTTATCTATCAAGAGTATTTTCGATCCATTTAAGGGAGAGCTATTGGAACTGGTGAAATATGCAACTACTAACCTATTACTTCAAGATGAACCTAAAAACACCGATTTACTCTCTTGCTCAAGCTTAGAGGATCTTCCTAGTCCTACATCATCTGGATATAAACAATGGACTGGATTACTATCAATGTTCTTCACAGAAAAGAAAGAATGGAGAAAAAAATTAACCTTGCATCAAGGGTTTCCTGCAACCGACGACTCAATTGATAATAAAAAGGATGCTACAAAGCACGCGAAACAAAAAAAAGAAGACATGGGTTACTTAATTGAGAAATTACAAGGTGAAGCAGGAGCTTACAAAGCACTACGTGAATTAACTTCTCTACCTGTTCCGCATTATAGCGACCTCCAGTGGCAAACAATTAAAGCACTGAAATCAATCCTCCTAGATCTTAGCGGACTTTTAAGTATAACCCTAAAACAGAATAAAGCTTGTGATTATACAGAGGTTTCATTTGCTGCTTTGCGCTCTCTTGGAACAGAGGATGCGCCAACAGAGCTAGCGTTTAAGCAAGACTATACTACTAAACATATTCTAGTAGATGAATTTCAAGATACCTCATCTTTGCAATTTAAGTTAATTAAAAATCTCACCCGTGAGTGGCAACCTGAAGATAATCGTAGCTTATTTATTGTAGGTGACCCAATGCAGTGCCTCTATTCTTGGCGAGGAGCAAATGTCAGACAATTCATGCAAGTGAGAGAGAACCCTATAGGTAATATAAATCTTAGAAAGATAGATTTAATGGTCAATTTTAGATCAACAGCTAAAATAGTTGATTGGGTTAACAGCGTATTTCAATGCGCTTTTGATGACAAAGATGACTTAGGAAGAGGATCGGTAAGTTATAGCCCATCAGTGGCTTGCTCTGAAGATACCTGCTCGAAAAATGATAAAAGTGAAAAAGTCATTACTCTCGATGAATTTATTGATTACAAGGGGTCAAATGATGCTGAAAAAGCAGAGGCCAAGCATATTGCCTCGCTTGTTTGTAAAACAAAGAAGTTTAATCCACAGGGATCTATCGCTATTTTAGCGAATACTCGTAAAGTATTACCTGAAATTCTTATTGCACTTAAAAACGAGGGGGTAAGCTGGCAAGCTACTGAAATAGATCCTTTGAATCACCGAATGTCTATTATTGATCTGAAGTCACTTACAAAAGCTCTATTATCCCCTGCTGACCGGATCTCCTGGCTAGCGATACTTCGATCGCCTTGGTGTGGGCTCAATCTTCACGATCTATTTTTAGTCACAAACTATAAAGCAAAAAGTGAAGATGATTCCTCAAGTACCGAGCCTCCTCTTATTATTACAAATATATTCAGATATACCGAAATAAAAGATATTTCAACTGACGGCAAACAAATACTCAGCCGCTGTTGCGCTGTCCTAAAATCAGGGTGGAAGCAACGCTACAAAAAGCCGTTAAGGGTATGGATAGAGTCCATCTGGATTGAACTAGGTGGCCCCAACTCTTTAACCTCAGAGCAGGAATTAAATTGCTGTCAGCAATATTTTGATTTATTGGAGCTACATGAAAATTCTGGTCGAATTACCGATTGGAGCATATTTGAAAAAGCTTTAGAGGGCCTCTATGTTGCCCCTAATGAAACATCTGATCCCAATGTATTTATAATGACCATACATAAAGCAAAAGGACTCGAATTCGATACAGTGATCATCCCCGGCTTAAACCGGCCAGACAGAAATAACAGCAAAGAACCATTAATTCGATGGCATGAAAGAACAAATAAAAAAGGCGAAGATCGACTAATTGCTGGCCCAAGACCCGAAACTGGACAAGAAAATAATCGTATCTTTGATTATCTTAAACAAGAAAATAAGCTAAGAGAAGAACTTGAAAGAATTAGAAAAGCTTATGTGGCTGTAACAAGAGCCAAAAAAAGACTTCACCTAACATATACCGTTAGTATTGGGGAAAATATAAAGCAAACCGATGAAATGAAACCCTCGAAAAGTACTTTATTAACAGCTCTTTTTGGGCGGGACTGTTATAAGGAGCGCCTCAAAAATCATCCTTTTTTATCTTGCAAAAGTTATGATTTTCGATCAGTTGCAAACGATAATTCTAATGATAGAAATAGTCAAAAATTACTTGTAGCTCTAAATAGACTTCCGGCATCGTGGGAAAAAACTCTCAGCTTTAATAAGACTAAAATACCGAAGTCTATCGCGAATATAGTTACTTCAGATGAGAAGAAAACTTCATCTATTATTGCCACTAGTGCCAGACATACTGGAACTGTGCTTCATCGTATATTGAATCAAATAGTAATTGATGGGATTCACAAATGGGATGAAAGAAAAATTATCGATCAAACACCTCACTGGCAATCTCAACTTCAAGGCCTCGGCCTCACTAATTATGATCAACCGCTCTCGTTGCTTCAGCGATCAGTAGATGCATGTATTAGGGACAAAAAAAACCACTGGATTTTTGATTCATCACATAAGGATAGTAAGTGTGAATATCGCATTGGTTATAAATCACTAAAAGGGAAGCAGTCAAAAACCTCTGTCATAGATCGTTGTTTTATTTTAAATGGCACCCAATGGATTATAGATTATAAGTCGTCTGAACCAAGCAAAGATCAAAGTCGAGATGTTTTTTTAAATCAAGAAGTAGCAGAGTATGAGAAAAAATTGAGGCATTATGAAAAAATTCTTCATGATATGAATAATCTGCCTACTAAAACAGGGCTCTATTTTCCACTGATACAACATCTTGAAATTGTTTAAATGATTTATCTTTATTTTTAAAAATAATTTTTAATATTGTTTCAATTTGTAGATATCTTCAATAAATAGAGATATTAAGACGCTATCCTCTGCACTCTAGGGTGAATTTTCATGTAGAATACGTTTAAATTAAATATTATTTGGACAAAAATATGACGCGAGCTATTGAAAATATCAATGTCGATTCACAAGAGATACTGATATCGCCTAAGGCGCTCAAAGAAAAAATACAAATTAGTGATGCTGCACGCAAAACTGTAAATACCGGTCGTGCTGCTATTGAAAACATTCTAGATAGGAAAGACCACAGAATATTCATTGTCGTGGGTCCCTGCTCTATTCATGATACTGATGCAGCTATAGACTATGCTAATCGTTTAAAAGCGCTTGCTGATGATGTTAGTGATACTTTGTGTTTAGTGATGCGCGTCTACTTTGAAAAACCAAGAACAACGACAGGATGGAAAGGTCTTATTAATGATCCCCATCTTAATGATTCTTTTAAAATAACTGAAGGATTACATGTAGGTAGAAAGTTATTAATGGAAATAGCTGAAATTGGCTTGCCAACTGCCACAGAAGCTTTAGACCCAATATCTCCTCAATATATGCATGACCTAATTACGTGGGCGGCTATTGGTGCACGGACTACAGAATCCCAAACACACCGTGAGATGGCTTCAGGGCTATCTTCTGCTGTTGGATTCAAAAATGGTACAGACGGTGGACTCTCCGTTGCAATTAACGCGTTAAAATCAGTTGCTAGCCCTCATCGCTTTTTGGGAGTCAATGCTGAAGGTAATGTTTCTGTGATAACTACTGCAGGGAACTCATATTCTCATGTGGTCCTGCGTGGTGGTGACGGAAAACCCAATTATGACTCAGTGAGTATAGCTATGACTGAAGAAAATTTAAGATCGTCAGGAATTGCTGAAAATATCATGGTTGACTGTAGTCACGCAAATTCAAATAAAAATCATGAATTACAGCCATTAGTTGTTGAAAATGTTACTAATCAGATTTTAGAGGGAAATAAATCAATTATCGGCCTGATGATCGAAAGTAATATAAATGCTGGGAATCAAAATATTACTAGCGATATAAAAGATTTAAAGTACGGAGTCTCGATAACAGATTCATGTATGGACTGGAGTACAACAGAAATAACTATAAAAAAAATGCACAAAAAACTTAAAAATTCACTTTTTGATAGAAAAGTGTAAAGCCATGAAATAAGTTGCACTACATGTAAGCTTTACTTTTGTCGGTATGGTCTGTGATGTCTTTAATTCCCTTCAATTCAGGAATTTTTTCCATCATAGTTTTTTCGACGCCTTCTTTCAACGTTACATCAGCTGACCCACAGCCTTGACAGCCTCCACCAAATTTCAGAATTGCAATATTATCTATGACTTCTTCTAAACTTATACTGCCGCCATGTGATGCTAGTCCTGGATTTACTTCACTATGTAAAACATAGTTTATCTTATCTTCGATTGGGCTATCGTCATTGATATTGGGCATACGCGAGTTTGGAGCTCTTATTGTCAGCTGGCCCCCAAACTTATCATCAGAGTAATCTACCTTAGCATCCTCTAAAAAAGGTAAGCTTTTTTGACCAAAATGAGCCTGAAAGTCCGTATAGTCTACTACAATATCATCTTCTTTTTCTTCACCGGGACGACAATAAGCGATACAAGTTTCGGCCTTAGGGGTTCCGGGATCTGATACAAATATTCGAATTCCAATACCTTTTGTGTCTTGTTTTTCAAGAAGCTCTGTAAGGTATTTTTGAGCTGATTCTGTAATATTTATATTTAACATCTGAACCTCTTAACTTTTCTACATAAAATATAATAGAATTTTATCATTCTTGACCTATGTCGACAAACCTATGAGTTACAATCAAGTTAATTTATTATCTATATCAATATTTTTTGATATAGATATTTTGATGTGGTAAAATGATTTTAAAGAGATATTAAATAAACATGGATATTGTAATGAGTGATCGAGAAGCGCGCATACAAAAGCTGGAAGAAGAAGTTTGCCGTCGAATTTTAATATTAGATGGTGCAATGGGCACCATGATACAACGATATAAGCTCAAGGAAGATGACTACAGAGGAGAGAGATTTAAGGATTTTCACAAAGATGTGGCAGGTAATAATGATCTTTTGTCAATAACTCAAAGAAATTTGATCAAGGATATTCATTTAGCATATTTAAAATCTGGAGCAGACATATTAGAAACAAATACATTTAACTCCACATCTATATCACTTGCAGACTACGACATGGAGAATTTAGTATATGAGCTTAATAAGTCCGGTGCTGAGATTGCCAGAGAAGCTTGTGATGAGGTCTCTACATCCGAAAACCCAAAATGGGTTGCTGGAGTTTTAGGGCCAACCAGCCGTACACTATCAATATCTCCCGATGTTAACGATCCAGGTGCACGCAATACTGATTTTAATGAACTAGTTGAGACCTATATTGAAGCAACAGAAGCATTAATAGATGGTGGCAGTGATATCATCTTAATAGAAACGATATTCGATACTTTAAATGCCAAGGCTGCAATCTTTGCGGTGAAATCAACCTTTGAAAAAAAAGGTTTTGAATTACCAATTATGATTTCTGGCACAATCACTGACGCTAGTGGTAGAACACTTTCAGGTCAAACACCTGAAGCATTTTGGAACTCAGTTTCTCATGCAAAGCCATTCTCTATAGGTCTTAATTGTGCTCTTGGGGCAAAAGAACTTCGCCCCCACATAGAAGAATTATCAAGGATTTCCGATACCTTCGTTAGCGCCCATCCAAATGCAGGTCTACCAAACGAGTTTGGTGAATATGATGAAACACCCCAGGAAACTAGTGAAGTTGTTTCTGAATTTGCTCAAAGTGGATTTCTCAATATAATCGGTGGCTGCTGTGGCACCACACCAGAGCATATTGAAGAAATTTCTAAAAGTGTAAAAAAATTTAAAGCACGCTTAATTCCAACTATACAATCCGCATGTCGATTGTCTGGGCTAGAAGCTTATAGTATTTTTCAAGATTCCTTATTTGTGAATGTAGGTGAAAGATGCAACGTCACAGGCTCTTCTCGTTTCAAAAAACTTATACTAGACGGTCAATACGAAGAAGCTTTAGATGTTGCGCGCCAGCAAGTAGAAAATGGAGCCCAGATCATAGACATTAATATGGATGAAGGTATGTTAGATGCTGTCGAAGCAATGACCACCTTTACTAAACTAATTGCTTCTGAGCCAGATATATCAAGAATTCCGTTAATGATTGACTCCTCTAAATGGCATGTAATTGAGTCTGGCCTCAAGTGGACGCAAGGCAAATGTATTGTAAACTCTATTAGCCTCAAAGAAGGAGAAGCACCCTTCATAGAGCAGGCTAAATTATGTAAAAAGTATGGCGCAGCTGTAGTTGTTATGGCTTTTGATACGAAAGGCCAAGCTGATAGTTTAGAGCGTAGAAAAGAGATATGTGAGCGGAGCTACAATATACTTGTAAAACAGATAGGCTTTAATCCTGCAGATATAATTTTCGACCCAAATGTTTTTGCAGTAGCAACCGGAATAGAAGAACATAATAATTATGCAGTAGACTTCATAGAAAGCACTCGCTGGATTAAAAAAAATTTACCGCTAGCGCTCATCTCAGGAGGGATCAGTAACGTTTCTTTTTCATTTCGCGGAAACAATCCGGTAAGGGAAGCTATTCACTCAGTATTTCTCTTGCATGCAATACGTGCTGGTCTAAGCATGGGTATTGTTAATGCAGGTCAGCTGACTGTGTATAGTGAAATCCCAAAAGAGCTCTGTGAGAAAGTAGAAGCTGTTATTCAAAATCTCTCTCCTACAAGCACTGAAGATCTTGTATCTATAGCTCAAAATTATCATATCGGTGGGCCCAATAAAGAAAATAAAACTGATATCGAGTGGAGATCATGGCCAATCGAGAAGCGACTAGAGCATGCCCTTGTCAAAGGCATCACCTCACACATCATAGAAGATACAGAAGAATGTAGGCTCAACTCCGAAAGGCCTCTTCATGTTATTGAAGGGCCCTTAATGGACGGTATGAATGTTGTTGGTGATTTATTTGGTGAAGGTAAGATGTTTCTCCCTCAAGTAGTCAAATCTGCTAGGGTGATGAAGCAATCAGTTGCTCATCTTCAGCCTTTTATAGAAAACGAAAAAACCGAGAAAATATCACATAACGGAAAGATACTAATGGCTACCGTGAAGGGTGATGTTCACGATATTGGTAAAAATATTGTTGGTGTAGTACTTGGTTGCAATAACTATGAAGTTATCGATCTTGGTGTTATGGTTTCTGCAGAAAAAATTATAGAAACAGCTGTGAAAGAAAAAGTTGATATCATCGGACTTTCAGGTCTTATAACACCCTCTTTAGATGAGATGGTTCATATAGCCTCTGAGCTTGAACGAAAAAATTTAAATTTTCCACTGTTGATAGGTGGGGCCACTACCTCAAAAGCACATACAGCTGTAAAAATTGATCCGAACTATCATCAAAATCAAACAATATATGTTGCTGATGCTTCAAGGGCTGTGGGTGTTGCAGGTAAGCTTTTAAATAAAAAAGAAAAAGATAATTATATTAAAGAGATACAGCTGGACTATGAGCAAGTCAGAGAAAGAGCTATCAAGAGAAAACCAAGAAATGATTCCCTTTCTTATCAGCAAGCAAAAAAAGCTAAGTATAAAGTAGATTGGACAAAATATACTCCACCTTTACCCAATAATTTAGGAATCCAAGTCTTAGACGATTATCCAATCGAATTATTGCTAGGTCATATTGATTGGACGCCTTTTTTTATTACATGGGATCTCGCAGGTAAGTACCCCAAAATACTTACTGACCATATTGTAGGTAAAGCTGCTACTGATCTTTTTAATGATGCTCAGTTAATGCTTAAAAAGCTCATCGAAGAAAAAACACTAAAAGCTTCTGCAGTATTTGGATTATGGCCAGCAAATACTATAAATGATGACGATATTGAGGTCTATAAAGATCAATCACGCACCACAGTTCAATCTACACTTCATCATATTAGACAGCAGTCATCGAAAAATGATGATGTCACTGAAATGTTATCTTTAGGTGATTTTATTGCCCCGAAAGAAGCAAATGTTGATGATTATATAGGTGGTTTTGCCGTAACAACTGGTATAGGAGTTGAAAAGTTAGCTGCCGAATATGAAAAAAAGGGGGACGACTATAATAGTATTTTAGTTAAAGCTTTAGCAGATAGGCTTGCCGAAGCTTTCGCAGAACACCTACATGAAAGAATAAGAAAAAAATACTGGGGTTACTCTAATGATGAGAGTCTAGACAATGAAGATCTAATAAAAGAAAAATATCTTGGAATAAGGCCAGCTCCTGGGTATCCGTCTTGCCCCGATCATACAGAAAAAAAGCAGTTGTTTGATCTGCTTGATGTATATAAAAATATAGGTATTAGCTTAACTGACAGTTTTGCTATGAAGCCTGCAGCATCAGTTAGTGGTTGGTATTTTTCACATCCTGAATCTAAGTATTTTAATGTTGGAAAAATTAATCAAGATCAATTAGAAAGCCTAGCGATTAGGAAAAAGCTTGATTTATCTGAGATAGAAAGGTGGCTTAGGCCAAATTTATAAAGCTAAAGAGTTGTCTGATGCAAAAGAAAAGGGAAAAGTTCAATAAAGTTCAAAGTAAGCCAAATTTTTGGACAATTGTATTAAGCACATTAGCTGCATTTATTGGTGTTCAAAGTAACAGAAACAGGGCTAGGGACTTTAAGTACGGAAATATCTATAGTTTTATAATAGCTGGGGTTATATTTACTATAATTTTTATTGTATGTGTCACTTCCGTAGTTAGATCAGTACTTAATAATTGAAATTAAGTAATTATTACTTATTAAAATAAGAAAATTATAAAAACTACTGATTACTCAGCCAAAAAATTACAGTTGCCACAAAAATACAAGAGAAAGCTACTGCTGCAATAGCATCAACTCTACTATTATTTTCTTGCTCAATTTTATTATCGGTTATTTCTTCTGACATATCACAGTTTCCATGTTTAGCAAGGATAATAAAAGGTTTATATATCAACGAAAATAATTATAGCAGTCATAATTAATATTGTCCTAATTACTTATCATTGCTTAGAATATAAGTTTGATTAAGCTGACAAACAGTCAGATGTATATTTTCGCATGATATATGTCTGTTGTAATTTAAATCGACCGAAAAGAGTAGTTATTATCAATAATTACCGACTGATTTCTATTATTCTGTTTGTCAATAATAGATAATATGACTATTAAAGATTATCAATGTTGTGACTATTAATGTATTTATATAACGAACAAGACCAAAAAATTATTGAGCAGCGTGTTGCTCAATTTCAAAATCAAACCGATCGTTACTTAGCAGGAGAGCTTTCTGACGATGAGTTTCTTCCTTTGCGCCTTCAGAATGGTTTATATATTCAGCGACTTGCTCCGATGTTACGTATTGCTGTCCCTTATGGTTTATTAAATTCAATACAGCTACGAAAACTAGCACATATTACTAGGCTTTATGACAAAGGTTATTGTCATGTCACAACTCGTCAAAATATCCAACTAAATTGGCCTAAATTAGAAGACGTGCCAAAAATACTTGCAGAGCTAGCACAGGTAGAAATGCATGCAGTGCAAACTAGCGGAAATTGTATACGAAATACTACCTCTGATCAGTTTGCTGGAGCGTCTAGAGATGAGCTTGAAGACCCGCGACCATGGTGTGAAATTATAAGGCAATGGTCTACCTTTCATCCTGAGTTTGCATTTTTGCCACGTAAATTTAAAATCGCCGTAAGCGGAACTGACGGAGATAGAGCGGCGATTCAAGTTCATGATATAGGTATACAAATTGTAAAAAACTCGTCTAATGAGCTAGGTTTTAAGATATACGTTGGTGGTGGCCTAGGGCGCACACCTGTTATTGGTTCCATAATTCGAGAATTTCTACCGCAAAAAGATCTACTTACATATTTAGATGCTATTTTGAGGGTATATAATCGTCATGGAAACAGAGCTAATAAATATAAAGCTAGAATTAAAATTCTTGTGAAAGCTTGGACACCAGAAATTTTTGCCCAAGAGGTAGAGGATGAGTGGGACTACACCAAAGATACTCCAGGAAAGCTCACTCTCACAGAAATTAATAGAGTGAAGGGACACTTTACCTTACCGCCTTATGAAATTCTTGACGACAAAAAGCTAGATGAAGAAATTAAAACTCAAGCAAAAAAGAATATAGCTTTTGATAAATGGCTTAAGAGAAATGTAAGGGCTCACAAGATAGATGGTTATAGCTCTGTAACTCTATCGTTAAAGCCAACTGGTGTAGCTCCGGGCGATTTAACGGACTCTCAACTTGAAGCTATTGCAGAATTAGCTGATGAATTTTCGTTTAGCGAAGTGAGGGCCACCCATAACCAAAATATAGTTTTAGCTGATGTTAAAAAATCTAATCTCTATAATTTATGGGAGAAAGCCAAAATGAGTGGTTTTGCCACTCCAAATATCAACACGTTAACAGATATGATCTGTTGCCCAGGTGGAGATTTTTGCTCTCTAGCTAACGCAAAATCTATTCCTATAGCAGAATCTATACAAAGAAAATTTGAAGATATTGACTACGTCCATGACTTGGGTGACTTATCATTAAATATATCTGGCTGTATGAATGCCTGTGGGCATCATCATGTAGGTAATATAGGGATACTTGGGGTAGATAAAAAAGGTGCTGAGTTTTATCAAATTCAATTAGGAGGAAGCTCCGGTATAGATGCATCTCTAGCAAAAGTTTTAGGGCCTTCTTTTGGGGAATCTGAAGTTCCCGATGTTATTGAAAAAATTCTTAGTATTTATGTTGAGAATCGTAAAGATGATGAGTTATTTATAGACACATATCGTCGAATTGGAATAGACCCATTTAAAGAAAAGGTTTATCCAGAAAATTTAGCTCGAAAAAAAAGAGGTAAATAAATATGCCTAAAATCATTAAAGGTACAGAGGTAGTTGATGATGCCTGGGTTATTATAGATAAGGATTTTGAGGGCCAATTACCTATAGGAAAACTTCTATTGCTTCCTATGCAATACTGGTTGGATAATCGCGAAAAATTAAATCTTACAGTAGCAGGTATATGGATTGATAGTGACGAATCAGTTGAGCTAGTCGGTCATGAAGCAAATCTATTTCCTTTAATTGCAGTAAATTTTCCAATTTTCACTGATGGAAGGGGTTTCTCCATTGCTAGACTATTAAGAGAGCGATACGAATTTAATGGCCAGCTCAGGGCAATAGGTAACCCAATTCAAGATCAGCTCTTTTATCTTAAGAGGTGTGGGTTTACATCTTTTGATCTCAAAGAAGGGACTAACTTAGAGGCTGCAATATCATCATTAGATGACTTTGATAAAAGTTACCAAGGTGCAATTATTCCACCTGAACCCCTGTTTATTTTAAATTCTTTAGAAAATAATTAAAAATTTCTTGAATATCTAACAACGAGTATCTGTATGAATGAGGCTGTTTTTCAATCATTTTTTTTCATTTTTACTGGGTCAGCCATTATTGCAACGATAGCAATTTACGGGCGACAGCCTCTCTTAGTTTGTTATATTTTTCTAGGAGCATTAATTGGACCATTTGGATTCGGATGGGTTCCAGACATTAATCTTTTATCGGAAATATCAGAAATTGGTATTATTTTTCTCTTATTTCTTCTAGGACTTGATCTGCAACCTCAGTCTCTCTTCTCAACATTAAAAAAAGTGACTGTAGTAACGTTCTTAAGTTCTATTATATTTGCTCTTATAGGATATTTTATAGCTAGTTTATTTCATTACAATCAAATGGAGTGCATTGTGATAGGTGCTGCAATGATGTTTTCTAGCACCCTGATATGTATTAAGTTGCTACCAACAACAATCTTGCATCATAAGCATGCTGGCGAAATAATTATTGGATTACTGTTAATGCAGGACTTCATAGCTATTTTTGTATTACTGATCCTCTTGAGTAGTGCAACTGGCCAGCTTGATTTTGATAGAATTTTCCTAACACTCATAACGCTACCCTTGCTAGTTCTTTTTGCCTGGGCTTTCGTTAAAATAGTAATATTGAAGTTAATTAGCAAATTTGATCAAATGGGTGAATATATCTTTTTGCTATCAATTGGATGGTGCTTAGGTTTGTCTGAAATTGCAGAGGTATTAGGCTTCTCAAGAGAAATTGGAGCATTTATAGCTGGAATAAGCATTGCTTCTAGCCCCGTCTCTCAACATATAGCACTTACACTTAAACCCCTTCGAGATTTTTTCTTAATTATGTTTTTCTTTTCAATTGGCGCAGGTTTCAATCTTAAGTTTTTACCAGAGGTGGCTATAGCTGCTATAATCTTGGCTATTGCTATGCTTATAGTTAAGCCAATGGTATTCAGATTTTTGCTCGGCAAACAAAGTGAAGAAAAAAGTCTTGCATGGGATATAGGGTTTCGTTTGGGACAAAATAGTGAGTTTTCTCTTCTTATTGCATATGTTGCATTCAAGGCTTCAATCATTAGCACCCAAGCATCTCATTTGATTCAAGCTGCAGCGATATTTACATTTTTGATTTCTAGCTATATTGTCATATATAACTTCCCAAATCCCATTGCTACAAACAAAAATCTTAGGCGGGACTAATTTTTTAAGCCAAACTAAAATAATGCTATCTTAGCAATACCATCGAATAATAAGCTGATAATAAAAATTTATGAGTATAAAAAAACTACTAAATATACGTATTAAAGCGGCGATGACAGAAGCTGGCGTTGCTGAAGTTTTTTCGCCAATTATCTCCGAAAGTTCGAGACCTGAATTCGGTGATTTTCAAGCCAACGGGGTTATGGCTGCAGCTAAAGAAATGGGGTCTAATCCGCGCCAACTCGCATTAAATATACTAGATAAAATTAATCTTGAAGGAATTGCAAATAAAATAGAAATAGCAGGTCCAGGTTTCATCAATATTTTTCTTTCTAACGAATTTTTAAATAAAACATTACAAAGGCTTGTTTCTGAAAAATCTCTGGGTGTACTAAAACCTAAACCTCAAAAGATTGTTATTGACTACTCTTCACCAAACCTTGCCAAAGAAATGCATGTAGGCCATCTGCGTAGCACGATTATTGGTGACGCTGTGTCGAGAACGCTAGAGTTCCTCGGTCACAATATAGTGAGACAAAATCATATGGGTGATTGGGGTACACAATTTGGTATGCTGATTGCTGAATTGGAGGACCAACAAAATACTAAAGACCAAAATAAATTTCTTTTGAGTGATCTTGAGAAATTCTATCAGCAATCAAAGGAACATTTTGATACGGATATAAATTTTGCAAACAAAGCAAGGGAATATGTTGTTAAGCTTCAATCAGGGGATGAAAACTGTCTCAAGCTTTGGAAGAAATTTATTGATATATCCATAGCTCATAGTGAGTCTATCTATCTTAATTTAAATGTAACCTTGAAACCCTCTGATATAAAACCAGAGAGCTTTTATAATAATGACCTAAAGGGAATATTAGTTGATTTAGAAAATCAAAATCTTGCGAAAGAAGATCAAGGAGCAAAAGTTGTATTTTTAGATGAATTGGCAGATAAAAATGGCACGCCAAGCCCAGTTATCATAGAGAAATCTGGTGGTGGATTCTTATATGCAACCACAGATTTAGCAGCACTACGTTACCGAAATAATATCTTAAAACCGGACAGAATTTTGTATTTTATAGATGTTCGACAATCATTACACATGAAGCAAATTTTTATTTTGGCAAAAAAAGCTGGGTTTGTTGATAAAAAAGTATCTCTAGAACACCACGCATTTGGCACAATGATGGACAAAAGTGGCAAGCCTTTTAAAACTCGAAGTGGTGGGACAGTTAAACTAAATAATCTTCTGAAAGAAGCTACTGAAAAAGCCTTCAAACTAGTCACAGATAAAAATCCCAATTTATCAAAAAAAGAGGTCAGTGTTATCTCTAAAAAATTAGGTATTGGGGCAGTCAAGTATGCAGATCTCAGTAAAAATCGATCAAATGATTACATTTTTGATTGGGATTCCATGTTGAGCTTCGAAGGTAACACATCCCCCTATCTACAATATGCCTATACAAGGATTTATAGTATTTTTGAAAAAACCTCTTTTGGCTCAGAGGATATTAAAGGAGATCTACAGATATCTACCAATGAAGAGAGAAAGCTAGCGCTAGTTCTTCTATATTTTGGTGAAACTTTGGAACAAGTTGCAGCTCAAGGCTATCCTCATATTTTATGTAGTTATCTCTTCAACTTAGCAAGCTCGTATATGGTTTTTTATGAGCATTGCCCTATCTTAAAAAAAGATATACCACCAACAATCAAAATGAGTCGACTTATACTCTCGAAAACTACATCGCAAATTTTAAAAAAGGGGCTCAACTTACTGGGTATAGAGGTTATGGAAAAAATGTAAACTTACTCTAATATTATAATTTATTATTATTTCTTTTTTTTCACGTATTTCATTAGTCTTCTTTTTTTTGAAATTTGCCTATTAGTTAATTTATTCTTTTTACCCTCATAAGGATTTTCACTGGATCGATACTCTATTTTCACGGGTGTTCCATGAAGATCAAGAGCTCTACAAAATGTTTTTTCTAAATAACGAGAATAGTGAGAAGGTATCTCATCTAGTTGATTTCCATGAATCACTATGATCGGTGGATTTTTTCCACCGGCATGGGCATAACGTAGCTTGATTCGCCTCCCTCTTACTAACGGAGGTTGATGGTGTATTACTGCATCTTGCAGAATTAAGGTTAACTTATTTGTGCTTAACTTATCTATTGCAGAAGCATAGGAACTCTCTATAGATTTGTATAAGTTTCCTACACCTGTTCCATGTAAAGCGGAAATATAGTGAAGGTCAGCAAACTTAACGAAATGCAACCGACGATCTAACTGAACTTTGACTCTGTCCTTTGAATAATCGTTTAGTCCGTCCCATTTGTTAATTGCTATAACTAGAGCTCTTCCTGCATCAACTATTGTTCCCATTAGATGCATATCCTGATCGACAAGGCCTTCTTGGGCATCAATCAAAAAAACAACAACATTTGCATCATCGATAGACTGTAAGGTTTTTACAATTGAAAATTTTTCTACGGTTAATGAAACATTCTTGCGTTTTCTTATACCGGCAGTATCAATCAAAGTATATTTTGTATCCTCTCTTTGATATTCGATATAAACACTATCACGAGTTGTTCCTGGCTCATCAAAAACTATCACCCTATCTTCACCTAAGATTCTGTTTACTAGTGTAGATTTGCCGACATTAGGCCTCCCCACTATAGCTATTTTTATACCCTTTTCTTGCCTGACATCCTCATCTTTCTGATTAGACTCAGGAAACGACTCCAAAACACTTTCCATTAAATTTTTTACACCACGACCATGAGTAGCCGTAGTTGGGTATATATTTTTAAGACCAAGCTCAAAAAATTCTGCTGAAGCAATATCAGGATTCACACCGTCTATTTTATTTGCAACTAAATAGACAACACATTCTTTTTCTCTCAAGTATTCAGCTAAGTGGCTATCTAAAGGAGTTAATCCAACCTTACTATCCACTATAAGCATGACTGCATCAGCCTCTTGAATGGCGAGCATAGACTGTTCAGCCATAATCGAATCAATACCCTCTTCTGTTCCTGTTATACCCCCAGTGTCTATGAGCATAAATCTTTTACCCAGCATACTTCCTTCACCATATTTACGATCGCGAGTCAATCCAGGATAGTTGGCCACTAGAGCATCCCTAGTTTTGGTTAACCGGTTAAATAAGGTTGATTTTCCTACATTTGGTCGCCCCACTAGGGCAAATACTGGAATCATATTTACAAGTCCATAATTATTTTTTACGGGGAAAATAGAAATTTTATGCTTTTATATTTATTTTTATATCGATTGATACAAAAATATAAGCATTTAAAGACTGTAAATAATATTTTACAGGAAAAAATTAAAACATATTATAAAAATTCATATGCACTAACTGCACCATCATTATCAAGCACATATATGATTTTACCGTCTACGATTAAAGGAGCACTAATACCACTATTGTCGACTTTAATGCGACCTATAAAGCCCCCGTCATCCTCAGATAAGATATGTAGGTAGCCCTCGTAATCGCCTATAAGTAAATATCCATTGGCTAATGTAGGGCGGGCCAAGTTTCTATATCTTAAATGTTTATTAGACCATATTATAATTCCGGTGTTTTTATCCATAGCAATTATATCATTATTGGTTTCGACAATATAAACATGATTACTTCCAACAGCCGGCCCAAGCACTGTGTTAGCATCTTGATACCATAAAGCTCGCCCAGTTTTAGAAATTGCACCAATTCTACCTTGATGGCTCGCAGCATATAAAATTTCATCAGAAAAAACAGGCTCTCCATCAACATCTACCATTCTTTCCAACTCAGATCGGCCTTTGGGTACGCCTATACGATTCTCCCAAATAGTATCACCGGTTGCAGCAGAAAAAGCATACACTTTTCCTGTAGAAAAACCGACAATAGCCGTATTCCCTATAACAATAGGGGAACTTGTACCCCTCAGAGTCAATACTGGAACCTCAACTTCATACTGCCATCGAATCTCTCCATTCTGTGCATCAAGAGCATATATTCGCCCATCTTGTGATTGCGCTATTGTTATATCTCCGTTTCCAGCAGGCGCAGAGAGAATTTCACTTGAAATTGTTTGTTGCCAATTTTTAATACCATTGCTTGCATCAAGTGCAACCACATCTCCATCTGTACCGCCAACAAAAATTTGATCACCACCAATACCAACACCTCCTCCAAGTGGAATCTTTAAATCTATCTTCCAGATGATTTCTCCAGAATCAGCTGCAATAGATGCAACAAGACCATTTTTATCAGCAACATAAATTTTATTATCAAACAAAGCAGGTTTAAATCCAGCCCCAATAAGTTCTTGGCTGCCGACTACGTTGGAAGTCCATAATTTTACTAAATCGACTTTTTTTTCTACATCAAATAGTTTAGTGGGTTTAGCTTTCCCTGACTTTTTCTCATCCTCAGGATGCTCATAACCTGGTACTAGATCTTCTACAGCATTCCATTCATCTTGTACTGTTGACCAAAGGCCGGTTACACAACCCGATAAAATAGATGTAATAGATATGATTACTAAGATTTTTATCAATTTTGATCACCAGTTGTATCTCTGTCTTCTTTTAACAGAGACTTTGGAGTAACTTTATTTAATTTAAGCCTAAGAATTTTGACATGAGGGCTATCATGATCTTTCAGCTGGTTCACTGCCAACGTATAATAATCATAAGCAGATACTTCATCCTCTTTAAGCATATAAAAATCACCTTGCGCTTCTGAGTATGCTGAAGTCATATTCTTAGGGATGTCGTCTTTGATCATTGATAAAGCTAGGTCGATGTTCCCTCTAGAGGCCTCTACTCTTGCCAGACGAAGTTTTATGATCGGGGCTAATTCCTTCTCTGTATGGCTTAAAGCCCACTCAAGCTCCTTTGCTGCCTCATCAAGATCATTTTTTTCAACATGCAGTTTGGCCATCATAAGTGCCGAATAAATTGAATATTGTGAGCCCTCAAACGATATTTTGAGTTCAGTTGCTAGCTTTTCTATTAATTTTTGCTGTGTAGCACTAATTTTCTTACCGGGTGCCACTAATGATATATTCAGCATATCTTGGTATTTTGATGATGCTACCTCAGACTGCTCACGTTGATTCTCTTTATAAAAAGTTAAACCAAAATAACCACCCACAGAAATTGAAATTATGGCTATAGAAATAATTCCATATTCTTGCCACCATTTTTTTAAATTTTCAAGTTGCTCTTCGTCACTGAAATGCTCTGCCACACTTTTTCCCCATTAGTTAATTTTTATAACCTTATTATTCACAAGATTAACAAATTCTTCTTTATTAACGATTATTTGCGGTTGATCTTGACGAAGATATTTTACAGTTATATTGTCTTTTATAAATTCGTTTTCATCAATAATCAGTGCTAGCCTAGCACCACTTTTGTCTGCTTTTTTCATTTTATTTTTAAGGCTTCCTCCCCCACAATGGCTTTGCAGTCTTAAGAAAGGACAGGAGTTTCTTATATAACTTCCCAATTCTATCGACTTAGTAGTCATATCGCCATCTGCAATAACATATACATCTACCTGAGATTCGATACTATCAGGGAACAAGCTTGCTTCGTCAAGAAGCAAAATTAATCTCTCTACACCCATAGCCAAACCTACTGCTGGTGTACTTTTCCCTCCCATCTGTTCTACTAATTTATCGTACCTTCCTCCAGCACAGACAGTTCCCTGAGCACCAAGCATAGTTGTAACCCACTCAAATACTGTTTTTCCGTAATAATCCAGTCCCCTTACCAATCTTTTATTAATATGATATGCGATATCAAGTTTATCAAGGAAGTTGCAAAGGTGTTCAAAATGCTCTCGAGATTCTTCATCAAGATAATCATGGAAATCAGGTGAACTATTAAGTAGTTTTTGTGTATCTGAATCTTTGCTGTCAAGGATCCGCATTGGATTGGTATGTATACGTCGCTGGCTATCTTCATCAAGATCGTGTTTTTTTTCATCAAGGTAGGCTATTAGATCCTTACGGTAACGATTTCTAGACTCAATACTTCCAAGCGTATTTATTTGAAGCGAAAGATGATCTGTTAAGCCTAGACTGCTCCATATCTCAGAAACAAGCTGAATTAATTCAGCATCTATATCGGGTCCATTGAGCCCAAAGACCTCTACACCTATTTGCTGAAATTGTCTCAAACGCCCCTTTTGAGGTCTTTCATGACGAAACATTGGCCCTTGATACCATAACCTTTGAGTCTGATTGAAGATCAAGCCACTTTGTTGGCATGCTCGCACACAACCAGCCGTACCCTCCGGTCTCAAAGTAAGGCTATCGCCATTACGATCATCAAAGGTATACATTTCTTTTTCAACTATATCGGTAATTTCGCCTATAGTTCTCTTAAATAAATCCGTAGACTCTAAAAGGGGAAACCTTATTTCCTTAAAACAATAGCTTGTTAAAATAGAGGATACTGAGCTTTCTAAATACTGCCAACGTGGCGAATCTACGGGCAAAAGATCGTTCATTCCGCGTATTGATTGTATTTTTTTCATGAGGATTTCGCTATTAAGCTTTCTAATTTTTCAGATTTTTGAAGCGCTTCTTTTCGTATTAGCGTCTCAAGCTCTTCAACTAAATTATCCTGTGATAATTTATGGCTCGGCTTACCATCGATATATATTAAATTATTTGGTGTACCTCCGGTTAGACCAACATCCACCTCTTTAGCTTCTCCCGGACCATTTACAATACAACCTATAATTGCAACATCAAGAGGCACTTTTATGTCTTCAAGTCGATTTTCAAGTATATTCATTGTATTAATCACATCAAAATTTTGTCTTGAGCAGCTGGGGCAAGCAATAAAGTTTATACCTTTACTTCGCAACTTCAGGCTTTTAAGTATATTCCATCCAACTTTTACCTCCTCGACAGGATCAGCTGCAAGAGAAACTCTCATTGTATCCCCAATGCCACCCATAAGAAGATACCCAAGACCGATAGATGACTTTACTGTGCCACCTCGTAAACCGCCTGCTTCTGTAATTCCAATATGCAGGGGATTGTCAATGATTTTAGCTATTTTTTGGTAGGCATCAACAGCCATAAAAATGTCAGATGCTTTTAAACTCAATTTAAAATTATTAAAATTCATACTATCGAGAATTTCTACATGACGCATTGCTGACTCAACAAGTGCATCTGATGTTGGTTCACCATATTTTTTTTGTAAATCTTTTTCTATTGAACCAGCATTCACTCCAATACGCAGAGGTATATTTAAATCTTGAGCCTTGTTAATAACCTCTTTTATGCGCTTTTCTCTCCCTATATTCCCAGGGTTAATACGCAAACAATCGACACCTAAATCAGCAACTCTAAGTGCTATTCGATAATCAAAGTGTATATCGGCTACTAGAGGAACTTCCACTTTTTTTCTTATTTTACCAAAAGCTTCAGCAGCATCCATTGTAGGAACAGAAACTCTTACAATATCTGCCCCTGCATCCTTAATATCCTGTATCTGTCTAACAGTCGCTGAAACGTCAGTTGTCTCTGTATTCGTCATACTTTGTATTGAGATTGGCGCGTCACCACCGACTGGGACATCGCCAATCATGATCTGACGTGATATTCTTCGTTTGATTGATGACTTCATATGCATAAGTAAATTGTCTCTATCATTTTCTAGCTCATTACAAATTTAATCGGTTGCAGTTGGTGTTTATTTGTATGACGCTCAGACCGTCTAGTTTTATCGCTTACCGTTCCGGCTAATTGACCACAGGCTGCAGATATATCTTCTCCTCTCGTAGTTCTAACTGTAACAGTATGCCCTGCATTTTTTAGTATATCTCTAAATCTATATAATGCAGTTTTAGTAACTCGCCTATAATCAGACTGATCAAAAGGATTAAATGGTATCAAATTAATTTTGCAAGGGAGCTTACTAAGTAGTATTGCCAATTCTCGGGCATGCTCATCCCTGTCGTTAATATGATCCATCAAGGTATATTCTATTGTTATTTTACGGCGAACATCTGGCATCTTATCAAGATAACGTTGCGCAGAAGCAAGCAACAAAGAAATGGGGTATTTTTTATTTATAGGGACTAGCTGATCTCGAAGCTCATCATTAGGTGCATGTAATGAAATGGCTAGAGATACATCACTAACCTCAGCCAATTTATCAATCATGGGAACAACACCAGAAGTGCTAAGCGTTACACGCCTTTTTGATAGACCGTATGCATTATCATTTAGCATTAAACCCATAGAGTCTACAACGTTATCAAAATTCAGAAGCGGTTCACCCATTCCCATCATAACAACATTACTTACTACTCTATTAGCTTTGTCACCAAAAGAATTAAAAGCTTTTACTGCGATCCATAACTGTCCAATAATTTCAAAGGCGTCAAGATCACGACTAAATCCCTGTTTCCCTGTAGCACAAAAACTACAATCTAGAGCGCAACCAACTTGTGAAGAGATACAGAGTGTTCCTCGATCTTTTTCTGGTATAAATACCGCTTCAACACAATCGCCACCTGTAACTCGTATAATCCATTTACATGTACCATCTTTGGATTCATGATAACTAACAACCTCAGGCGCTTTAATTTCTGCAATAGATTTCATCTTTTCCCGAAGATCTTTTGCGAGATTGGTCATTTGATCAAAGTCGTCGACTCCAATTTGATGTATCCACTTTAAAACTTGTGTAGCTCGAAATGGTTTTTCTCCCATATCTTTAAAAAATTTTTCCAGTTTTTCAGGAGATAATCCCAAAAGGTTCATTTTTTGTCGGTCTACAGCAGGTTTATCTTCAAAAGTCGATATCGTCATATTATAAAAATACCTTAAGCTTGCCTCAAATGTGACAATTAGCGCTCACAAAGTTGGTCTTCGGTAAAAAAATAAGATATCTCGCGCTCAGCAGAAGCAGTTGAATCAGAACCATGAACTGCGTTCGCATCTATGGAATCAGCAAAATCTGCACGAATAGTTCCAGGATCTGCCTCCGTTGGGTCTGTTGCTCCCATTAAATTACGATTAACAATAACTGCATCATCTCCATAAAGAACCTGAATCATAACTGGTCCGGAGGTCATAAAATCTACTAAATCAGAATAAAATGGACGGCCTTCATGTTCAGCATAGAATCCACCTGCCTCTTTTTTTGTCAGATGCACCATTTTAGACGCAATAATTTTTAAATTGGCTTTTTCAAAACGATCATATATTTCACCAATTACGTTTTTTTTAACTGCATCGGGTTTAATAATAGAAAGGGTGCTTTCAGTAGCCATTAATTCTTCTCCAGGTAATTTGTTTTATATTTTTTGGGCAATCATCGAAACGATTCACTTTTAATAAGCCATTAATAAGTGAATCGATTTTACCCGTGAATACACTAGGCTACAAGGATAGTCAGGATAGCTATAAATATAATGATGATAATAACGCATTAATCTCTAAAAACGGTCAAAATATTAAGGATAATTAGCGCTATAGTCATTAATTGATATGCTGGTTTATTCTATTTCTTCGATCCAGGCAGATTGAATCGCCTCTAAGATTTTTTCTCCACAACGTTTTGGATCATCACTAAAATTTGGTAACTCAATTATATATGTCCGCAGATCCATAAAGTTTATAAAATGAGGGTCTATATCCTCATGTGCCTCAGCTAACCCAATTGCAATTTCTTGAATGTCTGCCCATATCAGTGACACAACGAACTCCTAGTGTTTTTCAGAAACCATATTAATGGTATATTTTGGTATCTCAATAACTATGTCTGTATCCTTAACGATTATCTGACAGCTTAGCCTTGAATCTGGATCGACACCCCACGCTTTATCTAAAAAATCTTCCTCAAGATCATCAGCCTCTTCAAGATCATCAAAACCTTCCCTTACAAATACATGACAAGTTGTGCATGCACAAGATAATTCACATGCATGCTCTATTTCAATATTATTTTTTAATGCTAGCTCACATACATTATCCCCAGGTTTAGCATCTATTACAGCGCCTTTAGGGCATAGATTTGAATCTGGTAGAAATCTCACTTTGGGCATGTCAAACCTCATCCTCTAAATCATCAATATTGTGTCCTGCTAAAGCTTTTTTTATGCTTGCATCCATTCTTCTTGAAGCAAATTCTTCGCTTAGTCTTGATGTTATTTCTATCTGTTGAGAAATCTTTCGGCAATCATCGTCGTTACAGATATTTTTTAAATCAATCAAAGCTAAGTTCAGGCAATTATATTCGTCATTATTAAGAAGTTGACGACCATCCTTCTGAAGTGCAACTAGCAGGTCTTCGTACAGTCGCTCAGCATCAACCTGGTGCTCTCTAAGAGCTCTCATCAGCATATCTTCTTTTGCATTTCCATAAGATTCTTGAAGCATTCTAGCAATATCTTGATCTTTTAATCCAAATGATGGTTTGACCTCGATAGATGACTCTATACCACTAGTCATTTCTTTTGCTGAGACACTAAGCAATCCATCTGCATCAACTTGAAAAGTTACAAGAACTTTAGCTGACCCTGCGGTTAAGGGTGGAATTTTTCTTAACTCGAAACGTGCTAATGACCGACAATTAGATATTAATTCACGTTCTCCCTGCAGAACATGAATTGACATAGCAGTCTGCCCATCCTTAAATGTTGTAAATTCTTGAGATTTAGATATAGGAATTGTTGTATTTCTATGGATAATTTTTTCCATCAACCCACCCATAGTCTCAATTCCAAGAGACAACGGTATTACATCAAGTAACAACATATCGTCTTCAGGCTTATTGCCAATCAGCACGTCAGCCTGAATAGCTGCGCCTATTGCTACCACTCGATCAGGGTCAATATCTGCTAGTGGTTTTTTATTAAAAGTTTCTGTTACTTTCTTATGGACAAACTGAGACTTTGTTGAGCCTCCGACCATTATGATGTCTGTAATATCTGTTACTTGAAGACTTGAATCACGTAATACTTTTTTGCAACAAACTAATGTTTTTTCAATTAATGGGGTAACTAAAGATTCAAATACTTCTATTTCCAACAAACCCTTCCAACCTGCAACACTTACTTCAGCATGCATTGAGTTAGTTAATGCTTCTTTGGCCTGTCGAGCGGCTATCATGAGTTCTCGTTGAAGAGATGGGTTTAGATCATCGCTCAAAGATGCTCTTTCACATATCCATTTTGCAACTGCTCTGTCTATATCGTCTCCGCCTAATGATGAATCACCACCTGTGGCTAGAACTTGGAAAACTCCCGAGGATAAGCGTAGTATGGAAACATCAAAAGTTCCTCCACCGAAATCATAAACTGCAATAATTCCTTCTCTGTCTTGATCTAACCCATAAGCTATGGCTGCTGCAGTTGGTTCATTAAGGAGCCTAAGTACCTTGACTCCTGAAAGTGTTGCTGCAGCTTTAGTCGCTTGTCTTTGGGTTTCATCAAAGTATGCTGGCACTGTTAAAACTATTCCATCTAAGACTCCACCTAAGGACTCCTCTGCTCTTGATAAAAGTACTTTAAGTATTTCAGCTGAAGCCTCAACTGGGCTTATTTCTCCAGCAGAAGTTTTGAATTTCGGCATACCTCCATCTTCTGAAATTAGGAAATCATAAGGCAGCTGGCTTCCTAATTTTTTTATATCTTTTATGCCACGACCCATAAATCGCTTCACTGAGCTTAATGTATTTAGTGGGTCTATTGATGACTTTAGGTATGCTTTTTGGCCAACTAAAACTTCACTTATAGACCCAAAATATACTACAGAAGGAAGCAAGTACCGTTCATCGCTATCCAATAAAACTTCTGGAGTTCCACTCCTGACAGAAGCCACAAGAGAATTGGTTGTGCCAAGATCTATTCCTGCAGCTCTACGATGCAAATGGGGGCTGGGCGATTTTCCAGGCTCTGATATTTGTAATAAGACCACTTCTTTACCGTTTATATAAGTTGTTTCAATTAAAGTTTTCTAGTTCTTCATTAAGCTGTGTTAGTTCAGTCAAAAATTTATCTAGAAATTGCATTTTTGCTAAAGCTTCAGCAGCAACTTCAAAATTATGTTGGTTAAAATAATTTTTAAAGGTATTTTTTGTTTCTTCATATCGTTCTTCTACGCGTTGATTTAGATCTGCTCTGGCCACACAGAAGTTAGTAGATTTCGAAACTTCAGCTAATTCATCTCTGAATTCAATTTGCTCCATGAGAAACGCAGGATCATGTAATGTATATGAATCATTCAAATAATTTTTGTCTTGCAAAGATAATAGATATCGTGCTCTAGATAAAGTAGATTTTAGTTCAGTATACGCTTGGTTTATTAAAGAAACATACTGCACCGCTAAGAGTTGCTCTTGGGGTGTACTTCTCATATGTCGGTCAGGGTGAAATTTTAACTGTAATTCTTGGTAGCGTCTTTCAAGTAAAGCTAAATCTATCTCATAGCTAACAGGAAGCCCAAACAACTCAAAATAGTCACAAGAAAATTCTATATTTTTCAATTCGTATAGCCCTATACAAATTCATTAAACATGAAAACTCTCACCACAACCGCATTCATTTTTAACATTTGGATTTTTAAACTCAAAACCCTCATTAAGGCCCTCCTTTACAAAATCTAATTGAGTACCATCTAAAAAGGCAAAGCTTTTTGGATCAATAAAAAGTTTTGCATCTCCGCTTATAACAGCTATATCGTTTTCATCTATCTCATCTACAAATTCCAGAATATAGGATAGGCCTGAACATCCAGTAGTTTTTACCCCAAGCCGAATACCAACGCCATGACCTCTATTTTCTAGATGTCTTATCACGTGTTTTTCCGCTGCACTTGTCATTGAAATAGGCATACTGCCCCCTTATATATTTGAGCCCTGATTAGCTATATCACGCTTTTTACGAATATCTGTGACAGCAGCTTTAATGGCATCTTCAGCCAAAACTGAACAATGAATCTTCACAGGAGGTAATGCTAATTCATCAGCAATTTCAGTATTTTTGATGACTGAAGCTTCATCTAATGTTTTTCCTTTCACCCATTCTGTAAGAAGGGAGCTTGAAGCGATAGCAGAACCGCAACCATATGTTTTAAATTTAGCATCCTGAATTATACCAGCAGCATCAACCTCGATTTGCAATCTCATCACATCACCACATGCTGGTGCTCCAACCATACCGGTACCAACATTACTTGATTTATCGTCCAGCTTTCCTACATTTCTAGGATTGTCATAATGGTCGAGTACTTTGTCACTATAGGCCATAATCAAGCTCCTTAATTTTTAAAATTTATTACTTTTAATGTGCAGCCCACTCAACGAGGCTGAGATCTACTCCATCTTTATACATATCCCAAAGGGGTGAAAGCTCTCTCAGCTTTAGGACTGCTTCACGTATCTTTTTTATAGCATAGTCTACTTCTTCCTCAGTACTGAAACGTCCAAACGAAAACCGTATAGAACTATGTGCCTGCTCATCATCTAATCCTAATGCGCGAAGCACGTAAGATGGTTCCAAACTAGCCGAGGTGCATGCTGATCCTGAAGAAACAGCTAAATCTTTGAGAGCCATAATTAGAGATTCTCCTTCAACATATGCAAAACTTACATTTAAGTTACCTGCGACGCGTTGTTGAAGAGAGCCATTCACCCTGACAGCTTCCATATCTGATATACCGTCCCACAACCGATTTCTTAGTGATAGTACTTTCTGATGATCATCTTCCATTTTTTCCCCAGCGATACGGAAAGCCTCTCCCATGCCAATAATTTGATGGGTAGCTAGAGTTCCAGAACGCATTCCTCTCTCGTGTCCTCCGCCATGTATCTGGGCTTCAATTCTGACTCTAGGCTTACGTCGAACATATAGTGCGCCTATACCTTTTGGGCCATAGATTTTATGGGCTGAAAGTGCCATCATATCAACCTTTATAGCTTCTAAGTCAATTGGAATTTTACCGACACTTTGTGCTGCGTCTACATGAAAATATACCTTCCTGGCGCGACAAATCTCACCTATTGCGGCTATATCATTGATAGTTCCAATCTCATTATTAATATGCATCAAAGAAACTAAAGTTGTATCTTCTCTGATGGCATCTCTAACCATTTCAGGCTGAATAATTCCATCCTCATCAGGAACCAAGTAACTAACATCAAAACCTTCCCGCTCTAGCTGCCTACAAGCGTCAAGAACAGCTTTATGTTCTATTTTAGATGTGATTATATGCTTCCCTTTTTTTTGATTAAAGTGAGCGCATCCTTTTATAGCTAGGTTATTCGCCTCAGTTGCACCCGAGGTCCATACTATTTCTCTAGAATCTGCATTTAATAATTGTGCTACTTGTCCCCTAGCTTCTTCAACTGCTGCTTCAGCCTTCCATCCAAAAGCATGGGATCTAGAAGAGGGATTGCCAAAGTTGTCTTCACCAATAAGACAATCTGCCATCATTTTGGCTACACTAGGGTCAATAGGAGTTGTTGATGAGTAATCTAAGTATATAGGTAATTTCATTTCTTTTTTTCCAAAAGATAATTTTCGTTAAAAATATTTAATTCAGCAACTATTAGTTTGTAAATTAATCAGCCGGATATCATTCTTGTGCACAAGACTATCAAGACTAACGCTACACAAAAAAACATGTATTTGAGTACTTAAGTCATCCCATAAATGATGTGTAAGACACAAATCACCCTTGTGACAATTACCGGCGCCATTACAACTTGTAGCGTCAATAGACTCGTTAACAGCACCAATTATTTCTGCAACATTTATGTCTTGCATATTTCGTGACAGACTATAGCCGCCGCCAGGGCCTCTTGAACTATTAACCAAATTATTTTTTCTCAATTTAGAAAATAATTGCTCTAAATAACCTCTGGAAATACCTTGACGCTTTGCAATATCTGCCAAATTAATAGGGGCATCTTCTTTATGCATAGCTAAATCCAACATTGCAGCGACTGCATATCTGCCACGTGTGGTAAGCCTCATGAATGATCCTCACTATTTGATAACCATTATCATTTAAAATTATAATACTAGAATAGCTATTCATACTTATGATACTAAAAACCAAGTCTTTTAGTCAAGTAAATAACCTATTAATTTAGTGTGGAATTTAATGTTGAAAATAATTAATCTTTATTATTTTTAAATTGATAAATCGCATTTCTAATTGAGGTAAGCACACCCCGTAAAATTGATAACTCCATTTCATCAAGACGTATTCTTCCATATAGGCGCCTGAGTCTAGTCATGGTTTGGCGTGGATTGCTTGTATCATGAAAACCAATATCTACTAGAACCTGTTCTAAATGCTTGAAATAAAATTCTAAATCGTCAGCCTTTGCAGGAGGCTGGTCCCATTCATCGAAAACAGGAAGAAGCCCGTTTCTATCTGATAAAGATGCCATTCGAACCTCATAACAGAGCACTTGGACTGCTGAAGCAATATTAAGTGAGCTATAATCTGGATTTGAGGGAATATGTACGTGATATGTACATTTATGAAGCTCCTCATTACTTAATCCCCTATCTTCTCTACCAAAAACAATAGCGACATCGTGCACATTAGATTCTTGCCAAACTCTTACACCGCATTCGCGCGGATTCATTAATGGCCAAGGAATTCTTCGTTCTCGTGCACTGGTTCCAACAACTAATCCACAACCAGAAATAGCTTCGTCTAGGCTGTCTACAACTACGGCATTATCAAGGATATCAATAGCATTGGCGGCTCTCCAAGTGGCTTTATCTGCTGGATAATCTTGGGGGTCAACAAGATATAATTGATTCAAACCCATATTCTTTATAGCTCGAGCGGCTGCACCTATATTTCCTGGGTGACTTGTATTCACTAGTACAACGCGAATATTGTCAAAGTTTTTCATATAAGAATACTCAAAATATAAAAACCAAAAGGGTTTATATAACTCAAAAATTGATGGGGAATAAACTTAATGCAACTCAAATAAGTTTGAACTTAATAAGTATTAATTATCGTTTTTTAATATAAATATTCTAACAGGGTATATCCTATAAATCATGAATTTTAAACAGTGAAAACTAACATACATGTCTGGCGTCTGTTACAATTATTTTTTTAGTTGTTGGAATAAATTAAAATGGAACCAATGGTCAATATTGCACTTCGCGCTGCACGAAAGGCCGGAGATCTAGTTATTCGAGCGACCAAACGTATAGACTTAGTTAATATTGATGAAAAAGGTCGTAATGACTTTGTCACAGATATTGACTATGCCGCAGAAAACGAAATAATTTATCATCTTAAAAAAGCTTTTCCTGAACATACTATTATCAGTGAGGAAGCTGGACTCTTGAAAGGTGCAGAAGAAGACTATCAGTGGATTATAGATCCACTCGATGGGACTACAAACTTTATCCACGGTATTCCTCATTTTGCTATCTCAATCGCTTGCAAATATAAGGGTAAAATAGAGCATGCAGTCATTCTTGATCCAATGCGGCAAGAGGAGTTCATAGCAAGTCGGGGCAGAGGTGCTTTTTTGAACGGAAATAGAATCCGTGTATCAAATCGATTATCTTTATCGGGAAGTATAATTGCTACAGGAATACCTTTTAATGAGCCATCTATACAAAATATGAACCAATACCTAAAATGCCTACATGAGCTAGCAGAGTCATCTTCAGGTATACGGAGATTGGGGGCTGCATCACTCGATCTAGCATATCTTGCTGCCGGCAGGTTCGATGCATTTTGGGAAATGAACCTAAAGCCGTGGGATATTGCTGCAGGCATATTGCTCATAAAAGAAGCTGGGGGGCTTGTCAGCGACTTCAGTGGCAAAGATAATTATCTTAGTAATGGAAATATCGTTTGCTCTACTCCAAAACTTTTTAAGCCAACACTACAAATAGTCCAAAAACACTTGGGGTCTTTAGAAGCATAAACTTATATCTTTAGTTAGGTCACTAAAATTTTGGTAGGTATTTTAACGGGTCAACTGGCTTACCCCCTTCTCTTATTTCGAAATATAAGCTCTGGTTTTTAGTTTCCGTATGACCTGATTCTGAAATTTTTTGATTAGCTATGACCGTTTCGTTTTCTTTAACAAAAATTTGTTTGTTGTGTGCATATGCGCTTAAATAATTTTCATCATGACGAATAATAATAAGTTTGCCATAACTTCGTAAGCCATCTCCAGAGTAAACTACAACGCCTGGTGCGGCAGTAAAAACAGGGGATCCATAGTCACTTTGGATACTTATACCCTTGAATAACTTTGAGCTATTAAATGTTTTCAAAACTTTTCCTTTGACAGGCCAATTCCAATCCCACTCTCCATCCAAGAAAGATAGAGATTTTGTATTTTTAACCGAATATGGTGAACGCTTGATGGATTGAGTTGCAGAGAACTCTCTGATCTTTTTTTTACTATTCAGGTCTTTAGAATTAAGCGATAAGCGCTGTCCTATAAAAATTTTATCTGTCAGGTTAATATTATTTATCCCAGCAAGTTTTTTGGTATCAATTTCATATCTCCAGGCTATCGAAAATAAAGTTTCCCCTGATGAGACAATGTGGTGATTTATTTTATCAGTAGCAGGCTGCTGCCGATGACTAACTGGGGCTTTTGGTGTGTTGCATCCTGATAGCAAAACTATAATTAAAACTAAACAACTAATCCAAGTAGAAATTTTTAAAACAAAGCAGTAATTAAACATATAAAATTTAAATCACCCTTTATTTGTTACTCTTTTCGCTAAAAAGTCTATACTGAAAACAACCAGAAAGCCTAATATCATAAGGCTAACTGCTGCATAAGTCAGTGGATTCTGTTCTGTTAAAAAAGAATATTCTGTAGGAAAAAGCAACTGATAAGATAAATTAAACTCAGAATCAGTATCGCCTGCATTCAGTGAAGCCGAATTTTTCCATGGCCAGACTATCATTAAAGAGCCCAACAGAAAACCAATTAGAGTTGAAATAAATACAGAATAATAAGTTCTGAGAAGGATTATTAGAATTCGTGAAAAAGCCAATAATCCAAAAATACAGCCCAAACTAAATATCAGTAAAATATTCCACTGAAACTGGCTGATAGCACCAATAATAATTGGATATATCCCTAATAATAATAATATAAAACTTCCGGAGATTCCCGGTAAAATCATTGCACAAACTGCTAGGCTACCACCAAAAAACAACACAAAAAAACCTTCTGATGAAGAGGCTGTTGGTGCTATTGAAATTAATAATATAACAACTATCCCAGTAATTATACCAAGTAGCTCATTCAGGCGAAGACATGAAAGTTGCTTTATCATATAAAGTGCTGAAGCTAAAATCAGCCCAAAGAAAAATGACCAAACTAAAATTCTTTCTTCTATTAAAAAATAGTGCACTATACGAGAAAAAAAGATGATACTAAATAAGGCTCCAGAAAAAACAGCAAGAATGAAGCTACCATTTATAGCGCACCAAAATTTATAAAATCCCTCTTTTTTTAGTATTTTAATTGATCTTAGATTAATAGATGCTATAGATTCAATAAGCTCTTCATAAATGCCACTTATTAAAGCAATCGTTCCACCTGAAACTCCTGGAACTAAATCTGCAATACCCATTAATGCTCCTTTAAAAAAGAGAGTTAACCGATTTCTTATTTTATTTTCAGTTCTTGTATACATAATATTTTAAAAAAAAATTTAAAATCAATTGTCATAAAATAATCTGTTAATGAGACTGATATTAATTAGAGAGTCCCTTTACAAGTGGTACAAAGCGGACTTTTTGTGCTACTTTTTCTCTAAAATTCAAACTCTCACCATCTCTTGTGATAACTCGTAATTCTTGATCATCAATGGTGCCTACAGGGATAATTAAAATACCATTAGGCGCTAACTGCTTTAATAAATCTCCCGGGATCTCATGGGGAGCAGCAGCACTGAGAATAGCGTTATAGGGAGCAAATTCTGCTAGCCCTGTTCTCCCATCACTATGGACTAATCTGATATTTTTGATGCCCAGTTTAGCAAGCCTCCCGCGGGCTCTTTCTTGCAAAGATTTTATACGTTCTACGCTATAAACTTTTTCAACTAGTTGCGCTAAAATTGCAGTCTGATAGCCAGAGCCTGTTCCAATTTCAAGAACTTTTTTTCTGGGCCCTAGTGAGAGCAGTATTTCTGTCATAAGTGCTACTACATATGGCCTAGAAAGTGTTTGACCGAAGCCAATTGGCAGAGCCGTATCCTCATAAGACCTGTGAGACAGGGCTTCGTCTAAAAATAGATGTCTTGGGGTTACCCTAATGACATTTAATACTTTTTTATCAGTAATTCCTTGGTCCTGAAGACGTTGGATTAATCGCTCTCTGGTTCTTTGCGATGTCATTCCTACTCCACGAAAATCAAGAACACTCAATGGGTTACCTCGCATTAATTTTATCTATAAAAATTTTAATGATACTTTTTGATAGCTTATATACCTATTGAATCAACGCAACAACATGGCAAGCTATTCCCTCTCCTCTTCCCTCAAAACCTAGATTCTCTGTGGTTGTAGCTTTAATATTAACTACATCTACATCACTCTCAAGATCAGATGAAAGGTTTTCAATCATAGCATCTATATAGGGTGCCAACTTAGGCGCTTGAGCTATAATTGTGATATCAACATTTACGACTGAATATCCTTTACTATTAATCAATGAAACAACCAATCTTAGTAACTTACGGCTATTTATGTCTAAAAAACGCGGGTCTGTTTCTGGAAAATGTTTTCCTATATCGCCCATTGCTGCTGCTCCAAGTAGCGCATCACAAAGTGAATGTATTAGGACGTCTCCATCTGAATGAGCTAAAAGCCCGTATCTAAAAGGGATTTTGACTCCACCAATAATAATATGGTCGCCTTCCCCAAATGCATGGACGTCATAACCATGACCAATTCTCATAGTTTTTCCTGTTGAGTTATTATTATGGCTTTAGCTATTGCAATATCTTCAGGACGGGTAATTTTTATATTATCTCGACTTCCTTCAACAATTACTGGATTACTGGGCCCTGGACAACCGCTCTCTAAATATTTTTCTATAGCTGATGCCTCATCAGTTATCACCCAATCTTCTATTTTTGACTTTTCTAGAGCTTCGTAAAGTAATTTAAAGTGAAACAATTGTGGAGTTTGTGCTTCAGAAATTGAAAGATTTTCAATAGTAGAAACACGAGGATTTTCACTAATAATGCAAGACTCTACTTTTTTTAAAGTCCCAACAACTTTTGTAGCAAGAATACCGCCTATATCGTTAGGTGAAGAAGTCTGATCGAATAGATTTTTTATGTCGTTAACTTTAACACAGGGTCTTACTGCATCATGAACTAGTATCCAGTCAAATCTACTTGCTCTTCCTTTAATGTGTTCAAGCGCAAAAAACACAGAGTCCCTTCTTGTTTTGCCGCCTGTAACTATTTCAACAGATGGGTGTTTTAAACCGGATAAAGTTCTCCATAAACTATCTGTAGGATTGACAGCAATTATTACTTTAATATGCTCAATTTCTAGTAATTTTTTTAAAGTGAATTCAAGAATCGTTTGGCCAAAAAATTCCTCATATTGTTTTGGTTTGAACTCTGAAAATCTACTTCCAATTCCAGCTGCAGGTATGACTATCCACGTTTTTCTTTTACTTAATTCTAGTAAGTATTCTTCTGAAAAATGCTTGTTAATCACTTAGTTCTCCTCCTCAACAATCATATAAAAGGTTTCGCCATCCTTAATCATACCAAGATCTCTTCTAGCTCTCTCTTCGATGCTATCCGTACTATTGGTCAGGTGCTTGAGTTCTTCTGCTAGGTCAAGGTTTTTTTGTCTTAGATTTTCATTTTTTTTCTGTTGAGAAGTGACATCGTTTTGAAGTTTATATTTATGAGGAAGACTCCCATCACCAAACCATAAACGATATTGGAGGGTAGAGATAAAGACACATAGAATGATTAGTAGCCATCGCATATATTCATTTTAACGGACTTAACCGATTTCGCCAGTGTTCTTGTTTAAAGATAACTTAATGTTTTCTCCCTCTATCACTATTAAAACGCGAATACATATTAAAAATAATTAACCTAGTTAAACTCAGATATGCCCCTATAAGGAGCTTTGACTTGTAGATCAGATTCTATGCGTAGCAAGCGATTATATTTTGCAGTTCGATCTGAACGACAAAGGGAGCCGGTTTTTATCTGACCTGCACTTGTTCCAACTGAGAGGTCTGCAATAGTTGTATCCTCTGTTTCTCCTGATCTATGAGAAATAACGGCAGTATAATTTGCTGCTTTTGCCATTTTTATAGCAGCAAGAGTTTCTGTCAAAGTTCCAATCTGGTTAAATTTAATTAAAATAGAATTCCCCACGCCGAGCTCGATTCCCTTGCTCAATATTTTAGTGTTAGTTACAAAAAGATCATCGCCCACTAACTGAATTTTTTTTCCTAGTTTTTCTGTTTGGTATTTCCAGCCATCCCAATCAGATTCATCCTGACCATCTTCAATTGAGATGATGGGGTACTGATCACAAAGGGTCGACAAATAATCAGTGAAATCTTTAGAGCTATATATCTTATCTTCACCAAGCAAATGATAATTACCATTATTATAGAATTCAGAAGATGCGCAATCTAACGCTAGCATGATATCTAAGCCTAATTTATATCCAGAGGCTGTCACTGCCTCTTCTATACAAGCAAGAGCCTCAGAGTTTGAAGATAAATTTGGGGCAAAACCACCTTCATCACCCACCGCAGTGCTAAGACCTTTTTTACTTAGTATTTTTTTTAATGAATGAAATATTTCTGCTCCCATCTGTAATGCCTGTGAAAAACTTTTTGCAGATACTGGCTGAATCATAAATTCTTGAATATCAACATTATTATCTGCGTGTTCTCCTCCATTTATAATATTCATCATTGGAACAGGCATACTGTACTTACCAGGAGTTCCATTAATATTTGCTATGTGCTCATATAATGGTATACCAAGTGATATTGCTGCCGCCTTAGATACAGCAAGAGAAACAGCTAGGACAGCATTGGCCCCTAAATTAGCTTTATTTTCAGTTCCATCGGCCTCTATCATCAGTAAATCTATGGCGCATTGATCAAGAGCGCTTTTACCAAGTAATAATGGCTTAATAATTTTATTTATATTATCAACAGCCTTGAGAACACCTTTACCCAAATATCGATTATTGTCGCCATCTCTTAGCTCAAGCGCCTCCCTTGAACCAGTTGATGCACCAGATGGAGAGCAGGCAGAGCCGGTACTTCCGTCTGCTAATATAACCTCTGCACTTATTGTTGGATTACCCCTGGAGTCTAATACCTCATAGGCTCTGATGTCAGAAATATTGCTCATCTAAAAATCTCCAAAAAAATATCTATGCTAATAAAGCACACATAAAAAAATATAAATTATAGTTCAAGTGATGGCTGAGACTTTACAAGATCATCTAATTCTTTTATCTGTAAAAGATAGCTATCTAATTTGTCTAACGGCAATGCGCTTGGTCCATCGCACTTCGCGTTATCAGGATCAGGGTGGGCTTCTAAAAATAGGCCAGCTAAACCTACAGCAATGCCTGCTTTTCCTAAATCTGCTAGTTGATGACGGCGACCACCCGAGATAGAGCTATCAGGGTCTCTTATTTGAAGTGCATGAGTTACATCAAAAATAATTGGTAATCCCTGGCTCACTTCTTTCATCGTTCTAATACCAAGCATATCTACAACAAGGTTATCGTATCCCATACAAGTACCCCTCTCGCAAAGAAGAACATTACTATTACCAAATTCTTTGAATTTATTTACGATATTAGCCACCTGAGCGGGACTCATAAACTGAGGTTTCTTGATATTCACGACAGCGTCGGTTTTAGCGATCGCTTGAACTAGATCAGTTTGCCGAGCTAAAAAAGCGGGTAGCTGTAGGACATCGCAAACTTCAGCTACTAACTCTGCTTGATGGGGCTCATGAACATCAGTAATGACCGGTATTGAAAATGATTCTTTAATTTCTTGGAATATTTTTAATCCTTCATCTATACCAACACCACGATATGAGTGAAATGATGAACGGTTCGCCTTATCAAACGAAGCTTTAAATACATAAGGAATACGTAATTTATTCGTTGCTGTAACAAAATGCTCAACTACCCGCATAGAGAGATCTCTTGACTCTATTACATTTAATCCTCCGAACAACACAAAAGGTTTATCATTACTAACTGGAATATTTTCAATATTGATTGTTACAGACGGAGTAGTTGCTTTTGATGTTGTCATAAGTCAGCTTTCCCAAGAAACTCAGAGGATTTTTGTTGTTTGAGTGATGCTTCTATAAAACTTGTGAACAGCGGATGTCCATTTCGGGGTGTAGAGGTAAATTCCGGATGAAACTGGCATGCAACAAACCAAGGATGATCAGATATCTCGATCATCTCTACTAGAGATTTATTTTCTGACCAGCCACCAACCTTCATACCACCATTCTGTAACTGGACAACATAATTATTATTGACCTCATAGCGGTGTCGATGTCGTTCAAAAATCATATTTTTCCCGTATATATCATGAGCGGTTGTACCCTCTATCAGATAGCTGGCTTGACCCCCAAGTCTCATTGTTCCACCTAAATCTGAATCTTCATCACGTGTTTCTACTGAACCAGAACTGTCTACCCACTCTGTTATAAGTGCAATAATTGGATGAGGTGTCTTCTGATCGAACTCTGTGCTATTTGCACCCTTCAGGTTACAAACATTACGCGCAAATTCTATCATTGCAACCTGCATACCAAGACATATTCCCAGATAGGGTATTTTTTTAGTACGAGCGTAATTGACGGCATTAATTTTTCCCTCAACTCCACGTATTCCGAATCCACCGGGGACTAAAATTCCATTGCAATTATCAAGAAGTGATATTTGGTCTTTCAAGTTTTCCGAATCTATATATCGAATATTAACCTTGGTTTGGTTTCTAATACCTCCATGTATTAAAGCCTCGTTCAGAGATTTATATGCATCCAGAAGCTCAACATATTTACCAACCATAGCAATTGTTATCTCATGTTTTGGATTAGAATGATTTTCAGCGACCCAATCCCAGTCGGAAAGGTCGGGTTTTGGGCAATCTAAGGCAAGCCTAGTGAGAATAGTTTTGTCTAGTCCTCGTGTTTCTAGATCTCGAGGAATAGCGTAAATAGACTTAGCATCTAGTAATGTAACAACAGCTTCTTCAGCAACATTTGTAAAAAGAGCAATTTTTTTTCTTTGGCCTTCATCCAGCTCGACAAAACTCCTACAAAGTAATACATCTGGCTGAAGTCCAATTGACCTGAGCTCCTTAACAGAGTGTTGAGTTGGTTTTGTTTTAGTCTCGCCTGCTGCAGCAATATATGGGACTAAAGTCAAATGTATGAGGACCGAGCGGCTTAAGCCAAGGTCGAGTTTTAGCTGTCGTATAGCCTCAAGAAATGGCTGTGATTCTATATCACCAACTGTACCTCCGATTTCAACAATGGCGATATCAAAGCCTTCGCCTCCTGCCAAAATACGTCTTTTTATCTCATCGGTAACGTGTGGAATAACTTGAACTGTAGCGCCGAGAAAATCTCCTTTACGCTCATGACGCAGAATCGTTTCATAAACTTTACCACTGGTAAAGTTGTTAAGCTTACACATTTTTGAAGATAAAAATCTCTCATAGTGACCAAGATCAAGATCTGTTTCAGCACCATCTTCTGTAACAAAAACTTCTCCATGCTGAAAAGGACTCATCGTTCCCGGGTCTACATTTAGATAGGGGTCTAATTTTAAGATAGTAACATTAAGACCTCTGGCCTCAAGAATTGTACCTAAGGAAGCAGCTGCAATTCCTTTACCCAAAGAAGACACCACCCCACCTGTAACAAATATATAACGCGTCATTTAAATCCCTAAAGGCACATTGAACTGAAAAGCAATTCAATTAAGTTAAACTTCTAGGACAAGAAAGAATAACTTAGGTTTACTGAAGTTGCTTTTTTATAACGATGGGAAATTAGACTAACAGAGATAGTAGATTGTCTCAATATATTACTACGTTATATGGCTTTTATTGGTATAGCCACTCAAGCTGAATACCATATTCATCTGGTTCAGCACAAAATTCATCGCATACCCATAAATCACCAACAGCTGCTATACGATTATCGATATAAATTAAGGGTATATTATTTCGCAACCAAGGCTCTAAAGAATATTCTTGAAAAAGTTTTTTTAAGGTATTAGAACCGCTACGCCCCTTTGGTTTACAGCGCTCACCGCCACTACGAAATCTGATCTCTAGATTTTTTTTAAAATCCATTCTAAGACCGCCCTTGATTTTTTGTTTCACACATAAGCTACTGCTGTCAGGAAGAATTAGTTGGGTCAACCCATCCCATTTTATAGGACTTTTTTCTAATAGTACTCGCCCTTTTTTTTTCTTAAATGAGTAATTTGGGTCATCAAAGTTGAAAGGCAAAAGATATAATTTTTTATTAAATCTTCTTAGCTGCAAATCATCCCAGTACGCAATAGGTTCAGCATCAATTTTTGAGCCAATTATTTGATTTAATACGTTATCAAGCGCGGCATATGATGGCAACGTTAAATTATGTAAATTGAACCAATATCTTAAGATATTTTTTTGCCTTATTATTTCAAAGCTATTAAGTTGATCAATCGATATACTCCAACCAACTCGTTCGAAAATTTCCGTGATAGTCTTAAAGTCTTTCTGAGCCAATACATCTATCAAAAAATTTGATTCTGCGAAAATTTTAGCGCTACGATTAAGCTGACAAGAAGAGTTAGGCCAGCGCTCCTTTATTGTAGGTATCACCTTATGCCGTATGAAGTTTCTATCAAAAGCTATATTTAAATTGCTATCGTCTTCAATCCAGTTAATTTGATTAGCTGACGCATAAGATTCTAGATCCCTGCGAAAAAATGGTAGCAATGGTCTAAATAGCTCACCTTTACCTAATAATCGTGATATTGGCATTCCAGACATGCCCTTTACTCCAGAGCCCCGAAATAATCTAAATAGCATGGTTTCAATTTGATCATCTGCATGATGAGCTAAAATTAGTAAATCGTTTTTTTTAAGTAATTTTTCAAATATGCCGTATCTAGCTTCTCTAGCAGCATCCTCGATACCAGTTCCTCTATTTTTTATACTTACGGTTTTACAAATTATATCGACACCAAGCTCAAGACATATATCTTCGCAATGTTCTTGCCAAATTTTAGAATTGGGCGATAACTGGTGATTAACATGTAATGCTGTTATCTTTTTTTTACCAACAAGCTCAACCATTGCATGCACTAATACATGTGAATCTAGACCTCCACTATACCCAACATATAAATGGTTAGCCTCATTAAACTTATCGAGGTGCTCAAAAAGATGTTTAACTTCGAATATCATTGATACCTTAAAAATAAAAAGAAAATATAACGTTACTGTCTATTTACAAAAATGACAATCAATACAATGGACTGATAATTTTTTGATTAATTAATTAAAATAAACTCCAAGAGCCTACATATCTTTTATTGGTCGCCATAACTCATTAATCTTTGATAGCGATTTTCTATTAACTCATCAATAGGAATAGCAGCTAAATTATCAAGTTGTTTAATTAAAGACATTTTCAGGTTTACTGCCATAGCCTCGATATCTCTATGTGCTCCGCCGATAGGTTCTAATATCGTTTCATCTACTATGCCTAGATCTTGTAAAACAGTAGATGTGACTCCCATAGCTTCTGCTGCCTCAGAAGCTTTAGAGGAAGTTTTCCATATTATATTTGCGCAACCTTCTGGCGATATAACAAAATAAGTAGCGTATTGAAGCATGTTTATATGATCGCCAACACCTATCGCCAAAGCCCCTCCAGAGCTACCTTCTCCTATAACTGTACAAATTATAGGTGTTTTGAGTCGAGACATTACAGCAAGGTTATTAGCAATAGACTCACTAATACCTCTCTCTTCAGAGTCAATTCCGGGGTATGCGCCAGGTGTATCTATGAGTGTAATAACTGGGATCCTAAAACGTTCTGCCATCTCCATTAACCTCAGAGCTTTACGATACCCCTCTGGCTTTGGCATACCAAAGTTTCTGTCTACCTTCTCGTTTATACCTCTACCTTTTTCTTCACCTATGATAACTACTGGTCTTCCCTCCAATTTACCAATACCGCCAACAATTGCTTTATCGTCTCCAAACTGTCTATCTCCATGTAGCTCATCAAAATCAGTAAAAATACGACTAATATAATCTGTCGCGTATGGTCTAAGAGGGTGTCTAGCAACTTGAACGGTCTGCCATGAGGAAAGGTCTGAATAAATTTTTTTTGTAAGCTTTTGGCTTTTTTCTTTGAGCTTTTTTATTTCTTCAGCAATATTAATATCACTATCATTGCCGACCAAGCGAAGTTCATCTATTTTGGATTCCAGTTCCGCAATAGGTTGCTCAAAATCTAAGTAATCTAAATTCATATGAAATTGCTACCTATAATAATCATGTCACCAATTATAACCTAGTATATTTTGGCAGAGAAATATGGTCTTTTTAAAAAAGCATAAATTTATTTTTTTTAATTTTCTAATTTTTAATTCGTTAGAATCTCAAGTGCACCATATCATTTCCAACTTTATTTTTTAACTTCTGAAGCAGCTCATCTTTAGGGGAAACAAGCCATTTGTCACCTAGAGCTATTTCGCACAAAGCATCCCTATTATTATAACTTATCCTGACTGGACATTTTCCATCGCAATAATCTTGCATGATTCTGGAAATTTCATCAACAGAGAAATCTTTTAGATCTTCTTTACTCATATCTATTACAATAGCCTTCAAATATTTTGATCTAGTCTCATACAAAGTATAAATTTTATCTGCCCTCATCTTCACGCCATCAGTATAATTATCTGAGGTAATTTGCCCCTCAATGACTAAAAATTCATCTTTAACTATTTTTTCTCTAGCTTCTTTAAAAGTTTCAGAAAAAACTGCCACATCAATTTGAGCACTTTTATCATCTAGTGATATTATTGCCATATTATCACCACTACGAGTTCTCACCATCTTTATATCCATTACTAAACCTGCCACAGTTTGTGGCGTTCTCTCTGCCTTAAGTTCAAATATTTTTCTTTTAATATAGCAAGCTAGCTCGTCGCTATACTCATCGACTGGATGCCCTGATAGATACAGACCTAAAGTATCTCTTTCTCCGCTTAATCTTTCCTTGGAGGTCTCTGAGGAGATGTGATTAAATTTTTTATATTTGCATTCTATGGCTGGGTCATTTGGCTTTTCCCCAAATAAATCAGTTATACCGATAGTTTCATTTCGAGCATGCTGTTCTGCTGTCTTGACAGCTTCACTCATAGCTGACAACATAACTGTTCGCTGATAACCGGGCTCACCAGCGGGGCCTATACTATCCATTGCACCGGATCTTATTAATGCTTCAAGTGTTCGTTTGTTAATCTTTTTAGCATCAACTCTTGAGCAAAAATCAAATAAATCAACAAAATTTCCACCTTTTTCTCTTGCAGCGATAATACTCTCAACTGGCCCTTCCCCCAAACCTTTAATTGCACCGAGGCCGTAAATTATCTCACCTTTACCAGAAACGGTAAAAATAAAATAGCTATGATTTATATCTGGTGATAACAATTTTACTTTTCTATGATTACACTCTTGAACCAATCTGACCACTTTATCTGTATTCTGCATATCAGCAGATAAGACTGCTGCCATAAATTCAGGCAGATAATGTGATTTAAGGTAGGCTGTTTGATAGGCCAAAAGTGCATATGCAGCAGAATGGGATTTATTGAATCCATATCCAGCAAATTTTTCCACTAGATCAAATATTTTTATAGCGAGGTTAGGATCAATCCCTTGTTTTTTAGCGCCTTCTTCAAAAATTTCTCGTTGTTTAGCCATCTCCTCTGGCTTCTTTTTCCCCATAGCACGACGAAGTAAATCTGCCTCTCCCAAAGAGTACCCTGCAAGAATTTGGGCAATTTGCATCACCTGCTCTTGATAAACTATAACTCCGTAAGTGGGCTCTAAAATTGGCTTTAGGCTCTGATGCTGAAATTTTTCATCAGGATAGGCCACTCTTGATCTACCATGTTTACGATTAACGAAATCGTCAACCATTCCGGACTCCAATGGGCCTGGCCTATAGAGGGCTACAAGCGCAATGATATCCTCAAATGAATTAGGTTTTACACGCTTCATTAAATCTTTCATGCCTTGTGATTCTAATTGAAATACAGCAGTCGTCTCTCCTTGCTGAATGAGTTCAAACGCTAAAGGGTCATCTAATGGGATGTCATTTATCATTAATATTTTGTCTGAAGAATCATGAAAGCGCTTATTCACCATTCTGACTGCACAATCTATAATTGTTAGTGTTCTTAGTCCTAAAAAATCGAACTTGATCAACCCTGCACTTTCTACATCGTCTTTATCAAATTGAGTGACGAGACCCTCTCCTGTCTCGTCACAGTATAATGGAGAAAAATCTGTGAGCTTTGTCGGTGCAATAACAACTCCCCCTGCATGCTTGCCTGCATTTCGTGTAATACCTTCAAGCTGAACTGCCATATCCCAAATTTCTTGTGCTTCATCATTTTCAGATAAAAAATCTCTCAAAATATCCTGCTCTTCAACTGCCTTTTTTAGAGTCATTCCAATATCTGCTGGGATCATTTTTGATAACCTATCTGCTAAACCATAAGGTTTACCCTGCACTCTGGCCACATCTCTTACTACCGCTTTAGCTGCCATTTTTCCAAAAGTAATTATTTGAGAAACTGCATCACGACCATATCTACCTGCTACATATGAAATAACCCTATCCCTGTTATCCATACAAAAATCTATATCAAAGTCAGGCATTGATACTCGCTCAGGATTTAAGAATCGTTCAAACAGTAAACCGTATTCAAGAGGGTCTAAGTCTGTAATTCCAAGCGCATAAGCAATCAATGAGCCTGCTCCGGAACCTCGTCCGGGGCCCACAGGTATTCCATTCTCCTTAGCCCATCTGATGAAATCCATTACTATTAAAAAATAGCCTTGGTAGCCCATTTTTATTACAACTTGAAGCTCAAAATCAAGACGATCAAAATATTTTTTTCTATCTTCTTTGGGGTCTTTTTTTGAGACTATAGAAATCTTTGAAAGTCTATCTTCAAGGCCTTCAATAGATAATTTTTTAAAAAAATTATCTTTGGTTAAGCCTTCAGGAATAGGATAATCTGGCAAAAAAGTTTCGCCTAATTTGAGCACTAGGTTACATCGGTAGGCAATTTCCAGCGTATTTTCAAGAGCCTCTGGTATGTCGTTAAAAAGTTCGATCATTTCATCTTCTGAACGAAGATATTGCTCTTCACTATATGTCTTGGCTCGCCTAGAGTCGTCTAGAACACACCCTAAACCAATGCAAACTCGTGATTCATGAGCTTCAAAATCATCAGATTTTAAAAATCTAACGTCATTTGTGGCTACAACGGGGCAGTTAAATTTTTGTGACAACCCAATAGCGGAATGAATAAAATCTTCTTCGCCTATCCTTCTAGTTCTAGTTAGCTCCAAATAAAATCTATCGGTAAATACCCCAATCCAGCTCAGCAAAAATTTTTCGGCCTGAAGATTATTCCCCGCAAGTATTGCTTGACCAATATCACTTTGACGGCCACTAAGTACAATAAGGCCCTCCGATGCATCCTTAATCCAACCACTACTAATCATAGGAATACCGTGACTTTGGCCCTCTTGATAAGCACGAGATATCAGTTTCGTAAGATTTCGATAACCTATCATATTCATTACAAGAAACGTCATATGATATGGTGGTATACCGTCAATAGTGCTACGAATACATAAATCTGCACCAAATATAGGCTTTACGCCTGATAGATGGGCAGCTTTATAAAACTTAATCAACCCAAAGAAATTGGTTATATCGGTAAGGGCAACAGCCGGCATGCCCAGTTCAGCCACTCTGTGAACAAGTGAATCTATAGAGATGAGGCCATCAATTAATGAATACTCACTGTGAAGCCGAAGGTGAACAAAAGAAGGTTGGGGCATAAATAATTAAATCCAAAAAAACATTCTAATTTCTTGCGCTAGGACGGATTAAATATATAAATTATAATTACAAGTTTATCGTAATTATTATTTGTTTAGTACGTGCTCACAAGATTATATAATAAATTGAAACTTTTAAGGTGTTCTAGTTATCATACTCTTTATAGGTTCAAAGGTTCTTCTGTGGATAGGGGTTGGCGCTAGATGCTTTATGGCATCTATGTGTTTCTTTGTTCCATAACCTTTATGACTAGAAAAACCATATCCAGGATATATTTTATCTAAATCTCTCATTTCTTTATCTCTAAAGACTTTTGCAATAATGGATGCTGCGGATACGCAAGGGGCTATTGAATCTCCCCTGACTAATGCTTCTGAGGGATATGGCCAACTTGGTAAACGGTTACCATCAACTATTATATATTCTGGTGATAGAGAAAGACCTTGGATAGCGCGCTTCATGGCCAACATAGTGGCCTCTAATATATTATATGTTTCAATTTCTTGTGTATTAGCTCTTGCTATACTCCAACACAAAGATTTATGTTTAATTTGAACATCAAATTTTTGACGGTTTTTCTCAGAAAGTTTCTTTGAATCAATAAGACCAGGTATTTTATTTTTAGGGCAGAGAATAACTGCGGCTGCAATAACATCTCCAGCTAAAGATCCTCTTCCAACCTCATCTACGCCAGCTAAAATTAGGTCATCATATATCATTTGTGATTTGTACTCATTTTTTACTCAAAAGCTTAACAAGTGCTTTTGCTGCAGTTTCACTTCCTCCACACTTTAAGGTTTCATGAAGAGCCTCGAAGTGTTCCTCTAATTTTTTTCTATCAACTGGATTATCAAAAAAATTCATTATTCCTGATGAAATATTATCTAGAGTGGCATCTTTTTCTAAATACTCTGGAACCAATAACTCATTAGCAAGAAGATTAGGCAATGCAGCATATTTTATTTTTATAATTTTAGAAATTAATGCAAAAGTCAGCGCTCCTAGGCGGTAGCTTACAACCATTGGTTTTTTTAACAGCATAGCCTCTAAAGTTGCCGTTCCAGATGAGACCAACACTACGTCTGCAGCTGACATTGCTAAAAGTGATTGTCCGTCTAGAACTTTTGCTTTCAAAGAAGGATAATTTTGTAAAATATCTTCTATTTCATATTTTCTTTCTGGCGAAGCAGCTGGAATAATTATCTGAAGTTTAGTAATTCTTTTTTTACAATAGGCGGCTACATCTATAAATAATTTACCTAATTTTTTTATCTCTGAAGCCCTGCTACCCGGCATAACTACAAGCACAGGATTATCAGCCAAACAAAGCTCTTGGCGAGCCTTATTAGTATCTAATTGAACTGCTAGATCTTCAGCTAAAGGATGACCAACACACACTACTGGAATACTATTTTTTTTATAGAAATCCTCTTCAAAAGGGAAAAGAGTAATCATTAGATCAACGGAGCTCTGGATTTTTTTTATACGACTCTGTCTCCATGCCCATACTGAAGGACTTACATAATGCGCAGTCTTAATTCCTTTAGCGTGTAGTTTTTTTTCTAAGCCAAGATTAAAATCTGGAGAATCAATTCCAATCACAAGATCAAATTCACTATCACAGAAGTGTTTAAATAGATTTTTACGAATTCGAAACAGTTCAGGCAACCTTTTTAAGGGCTCGAAAAACCCCATCACAGAGAGCCTTTCTATAGGAAATAGGGATAAAAATCCCTCATTTATCATTTTTGAGCCGCCTATACCCTCGTATATTGCGTCGGGGTAACGCAATTTCAATGAACGAATCAATCCAGCCCCTAACTGGTCACCAGATAACTCTCCTGCAACAATTCCTATTCTGTAGGAATCAACCATGACTTAACGTATTATTCCGCGAGATGAAGCTTTCACAGAATCAAGCATCAGCTGAACTTCCGGTTGTTGTATTGCCAGCTCATTAAGCTTGGTAAGAGCATCATCTAAGGAAAGTCCCTGTCTATATAAAATCTTATAGGCTTGCTTGATGGCCAATATTGCATCTTTGTTAAATCCGCGACGCTTAAGTCCCACTGTGTTGACGGTTTTTGGTGCAGCTGGAGAACCAAATGCAGTTACATACGCTGGAACGTCTTGCGGAAGGAATGCAGCAGGACCAATCAAAGTGTGCGGCCCAATAGAAACAAACTGATGAACTAAAACGTACCCTGACAATATCGCCCAATCACCGACGTTAACGTGACCAGATAGAGATGCGTTATTGACCAAAATACAGTTACTGCCAACTGTTGAGTCGTGACCTATATGAACATATGCCATCATCAGATTATTATTTCCAATAGTTGTTATACCTCTATCTTGAATAGTTCCTCTGTGTATTGTGACACCCTCACGAATAGTATTATTATCTCCAATTACTAATTGAGTTGGCTCTCCATCATATTTTAAATCTGGTGTATCTTCACCGATTGAAGAAAATTGAAAAATACGGTTATTTTTACCAATAGTTGTAGGGCCCTTAACTAAAACATGTGAGTGGATAATTGTTCCAGAGCCAATCTGGACGTCTGGACCGATGGATGTCCATGGACCAATTTCTACGCCTTCATCTAACTCAGCTGTTGGGTCAATAATTGCTGTTTTATGTATTAGAGACATTTTTTTAAACCGTTTTTAATGCGCAAAGTATAGTAGCTTCACAAGCAAGCTCGTCATCTACTGTAGCTTTACATTTAAAGCGCCAAATTGTTCTTTTTACTGAATCCACTTTTGCTTCTAGCATCAGTTTGTCTCCGGGGATTACTTGTCGCTTAAAACGAACGCCGTCAACTCCTGCAAATAAATATAAGACGTTATCATCTGCATATTTATCTGCAGTTACGAATCCAAGAACACCTGCGGCTTGAGCCATAGCCTCAATAATCATTACACCAGGAAAGATTGGTGTATTTGGAAAATGTCCATTAAAAATCTCTTCATTGGCTGTAATGTTTTTATAGGCCAGGATCCTCTTGCCTAGATCCATTTCGACAACTCTATCAACTAAAAGAAGGGGATACCTTTGTGGAAGGCGTTTTTTTATATCATTTATATCCATTGCATTATCTCTAGGAACTTCAAAATTTTAAAATGTGAAAAATTATATCTTTTTTTCAAGCCTCTTGAGACGTTGAACTAAATCATTTAGCTGTGTGAAGCGGACCGCATTTTTTTTCCACTTATCTGTCAAGCTTAATGGTGTACCAGATGAATAAGAGCCAGATTCAGATATTGATTTTGTAATAATTGTACCACCAGTCGTAGTTACACCATCACAAATTTTTAAATGTCCAACAATTCCTGTTTGTCCAGCAAAGATACAATTTTTTCCAATTTCTGTACTTCCTGATATGCCAGAACAGCTAGCAATAGCGGTATTTTCACCAATATGCACATTATGGGCTATTTGTATGTGGTTATCGAGGATCACACCATCCTCGATAACGGTATCATTTAATGCACCTCTATCAATCGTGGTACATGAACCAATTTCAACTCTATTGCCGATAATTACTCCACCAAGCTGATGAATTTTTATCCAGTGTCTTGAGTCATGAGCAAAGCCAAAGCCATCCGCTCCAATCACGGAACAACTATGTATAGTCGTGCTATTACCAATGGTTACTCCATGATAAATCGATACATTTGAAAAAATCTTACAATTATCGCCTATTATTGACCCATCTCCTATGGATGAATTAGGACCAATTATAGATTTTTCTCCAATTATGACATTCTTGCCAAGAAAAACATTTGCCCCAATAGAGGCAGTCCTAGGAACTTTTACGCCAGCTGATATAACGGCAGTTTTGTGTATACCTAATTCAGACTTCGAACCAGAGGCAAAGAGCTCAGATATCAATGCATAAGCCAAATAAGGGTTATCTACAACAAGAAAATTACCAGAGTAATCTGATAAATCCATTTTATCTACGATAACTGCAGCTGCATCCGTGGTTGATAAAAACCTGTTATAGGATGCATTTGCCAAAAATGTTACATCCTTAGAAGTTGCATCTTGTATAGTATTTAAACTCTCCACTAATTGCTCACAGTTACCCACCAGCTCTGCACCAATGTGTTTAGCTATAAAATCTAAAGGATAACTAGGCATTAATTTGCTTCAGCATATTTCATGAACCTAAAAAATAATTACTTCATTTTTTTATTAAGTCTATTGGTTAACTTATTAGTGTAATCGACACCCTCTCCTCCAAAAATGGCTGCTTCTTTTCTAAGCAAAAGAGTTAATTTTTCTTCAGTGATCAGCTCTTGTAATGCTTCCTGAATCTTTTCTTCAGTGGCTTTTATTATCCTTGACTGAAGTGCTTTTTGTTCAGATTTAAGTTTTTTTTGTATCAATTCGATATCGTCTCTAAGATACCCCATCTTTTTTTGTGCATCATCATTTTGGTCAGCTGACCAAGTCATGCCTTTATTTTCGATCTCTGAATTAAGTTCTTTCATTTCCTCCAATAACCCATCGAATTTTGCTTTTAGCGCTGTAAATTCTTTATTGGTCTCTGTTTTTTTAATTTCAGCTTGGGCATATTCAGTACCAAAAACTGCAGCATCTGGAGCCACAATACCTATTTTCATAAGTGACTGTTCCGCTAACACATTTGTCGAAATTAATACTGTCAAGATAACTATTAAAATATTTGCTTTACGCACTTTTTTTCTCCCTAAAGTAAGATAAATTATTTTGATATTAGATATTATATGTAAAATTCTTTACTGTAATCTAAAATCCTCCTCCCATATTAAACTGGAACGTTTCTTTTTCGTCCTCTTTTCCTGTGTTAAACGGCGATGCGAAACTGACAGATATGGGCCCGAAACCACTTTTCCATGTTCCCCCAACACCAACAGAATACCTCAAATCAGATATAGTAGGCTCTTGACAAAAATCTTCAGAGATATTCCCGCAATCTGTATCAAAAACATTACCTGCATCGAAGAATAATGCCATCTGGACTAGATTTTTATCTTTTAAAAATGGCATAGGAAATAATAATTCAACTGTTCCTTCCACGACTACATTACCACCAAAGGCATCAGCCTCATCTTCATATCCTGGGGTTATTGGTATATCTCTGGGGCCTAATGTATTTTGCTTGAAGCCTCGAACAGAACCGTTTCCTCCTGAATAAAAGTTCTTAAAAAACGGCAAGGTATCTGTATCTAAATAACCATCACCATATCCTCCGTTAGCGTGAAGATGTAACACCAAATTTTCACTTAAAGTGTGGAAAAACTGGCCATCATAATTAAATTTATAATAATTTAGATCGCCTACTGGCATTGTAATCTCTGCTGATATCTTATGAGCCTGACCTCTTGTTGCATCATTTCCAGATCCATTCAGTGTGGATATACCCCATGACAAATTGGTAGTAAACATAAGATAATCGTCTCCCTCCTCATCGAGAAATTCTTCCATCAGTCTAGTCTTGAAATAACCTCCAGAATCTAATTCAAGTTTTTCAACACCCAAACCAAAGCCAATACTTTGAATTTCGGATATTGGCCAACCAAATGTGGTAGATGCACCCATACTTTCGGTCGTATAGTTTGACAAGTTACCCTCTTCAAAATCTTGTTTTTTTGCAAAGACCATGAAACCAGCATTTACACCATCTTTAGTAAAATAAGGATCCGCGTAATGCAAATTTAAATTTGTTTGGAAGCCGCTCTGATTTAATCCCAATTTTAATCTATTGCCAGTTCCCAAAAAATTCTGTTCTGCTATGCTCGCTCCAAGTGTAACCCCATAACTCTGGGCCACACCAAAACTTGCTCCAACACTTCCTGATGGTTGCTCTTCTACGGTATAAAATACATCGATTTGATCGCTTACACCGGGCACAGGTCGAGTTTCAGACTCCACAGTTTTAAAAAATCCTGTTCTCTGTAATCTATTCTTTGACCATTCGATTTTTTTAGTTGAGGCTGTAGCTCCTTCAATCTGACGCATTTCTCTTCGTAAAACTTCATCCATTGTTTTTGTATTTCCGCGAAACTCAATACGCCTAACATAGGCTCTTTTACCTGGATCAATATAAAAGAGTATTTTAGTTGTTTTATCCTCATTATTTATTTCTGTCACACCTTTAACCTCAGCAAAAGTATAACCATCATTACCCAGTCGCTCAGCAATTTTTTCTGAGGAAAAAGTCATAAGGAATTGAGAAAAATCTTCGCCTTCTTTTTGAACTATGAGACTTCTGATCTCTTTTTCGGGTATCATGGGATTACCAGCAAGAACAATCTCAGATACAGTATGAATACTCCCTTCTTCGATATTAATTGTTATAAATACAGAATCCCGATCGGGGCTTATAGTTACCTGGGTTGATTCAACTGAAAAGTCTAGGTAGCCTCTATTTAAATAGTAAGATTTAACTCTTTCTATATCACCAGTTAATTTTTCTCGGTTATATTTGTCGTCTTGTGAGATAAAAGACAATAAGTTTGATTCTTTTAATTCGAATAATGGTTTTAATGTAGCGTCATCGAAAATTAAATTTCCAACAATATTAATACCTGATATAGCTGCTACTTTACCTTCATCTATTAAGACTGTCACAGCAACTCTATTTTGAGGAAGCTCTTCAACTTCAATTTCAACGCCGGCACCATATCTGCCTTGCTTGACATATTGCCGTTCCAGTTCCTGACTCATACCTTTTAAAACAGATTGTCGAAATATCTGCCCTTCAGATAAGCCGTTATCTCTCAGAGAAGAGAACAAGGTTTCTTCGGGAATTGCTGTATTACCCTCGATGATCAATTTTGCTACTGCTGGTCTTTCTATAACCGAGATAATTAAAATTCCTCCATCACGAGAAATTTTTATATCATTAAAAAATCCTAGTCTAAATAAATCTCGAGTAAGATCACGAACTGAGGAGCGATCTATAATATCCCCTACACTCACACTCAATGATCCAAAAACTGTAGCTGAAGAGACTCTTTCGAGGCCATCTATTCTGATATCTTTAACTTCAAAGAACTCTGCTTGAGAGCTAAAAGAGATCATAGCTAAGAAGAAAAAAAGAAGGAAGGGCTTCATTGGATGATTATGCACCGTTTATAAATTTTTAATTTAGATTATCGCTATCGCTATAATAACAGCAATTAGTGAAATTAACTCAATATGTCATTATACAGGGCTATGGACATCAACCCAACCACCAAAAATATACCTAATTTAAATCCAAATAATTGTATTTTATCAGATAAGGGTGATCCCTTAATGGCTTCAATTATGAAATACATTAAATGCCCGCCATCCAAAACTGGAACTGGTAGTAAGTTCATAATACCCAAACTTATACTTAGCAGTGCTAGAAATCCTAAGTATGCTGAAATACCATACTCAGCTGACTGTCCAGCAACTTTACCAATCGTTATGGGGCCACTCAGGTGCTTAAGAGAAATGTCCCCTATCAACATCTTTTTAATAGAACCTAGAATCATAACTGAAATATCCCAGGTCTTATGAATCGACTCATTTAAAGCTTCAAAAGGACCATAAGAATAATTTTTTATCATATTTTTTGGCCAATCTGGAACTCTAACAGACATACCAACTTTCCCTATATTTTTTCCTTCAGCCGATATGGTTAGCTCGGGGGTTATTTTTTTATTTAATATAGTATTTTCACGTTTCACCTGTAAATTTATATTTTCAGACGGCCGAAGCTGCACATATTTAACCCATTCTGACCAGTCAGATAAAGTATATCCATCTGCCGACAACAGCAAATCTCCCTGCTTTAATTCTGATTTTTCTGCTGGACTTTTTGGTATAACTACATCAACTATGGGGGGAACTTTTGGTGAAAATAATATTATTCCTATACTCTCAAGTGGATTTAGCTCTGAAGATCCGGACATCCAATTATTTAAACTACCGCTATAATTATAATTTTCAGGGCTTTCTGGGAACTTAACTGTAAAATTTATCTTTCCTGACTCTCCAATACGATTTATCAGCTGTGTATGCAGCTTTTGGGTGGTGGGGGTTTGCTTTCCGTCAATAGCAGTAATTTGGTGTCCTGGTCTGATACCAGCTATTTCAGCAATAGATCCAGGTACAAGTGATCCAATAACAGGAACTATGCCTGTCACTCCATTCATAAATAATACCCAATATATCAATATGGCTAATAGAAAATTGGCGGCTGGGCCAGCAATTACAATGGCCATCCTCTGCCAAACATTTTTTTGGGTAAATGCATAAGGTAGATCCTCTAGAGATACAGACCCCTCTCTTTCATCTACCATCTTGACGTAACCACCCAATGGTAAAGCTGATAGAACAAACTCAGTTCCTTTTTTATCCTTCCACTTATAAAGTTTAGAACCAAAGCCGATGGAAAAACGAATAACTTTTACACCACATTTTCTAGCCACATAAAAGTGTCCGAATTCATGAAATGATATCAATACAGCAAGGGCAAGTAGTGTATAAAAAATTGTTACAAACAAATCCATCTAAGCTCCTGTTAAAAAAATTAAATTTCTGACTTTATAGTTTTACCTTTTAAAATATTCAAAGATTAATTTCAAGGTCATTTCTCGTGATTTTTTATCGCATATTTGAATAGCTTCAAGCGAATCTGGGTTTGTTAATATTGTCTTCTTTAATGTGAGTGCTATTATTTCTGCTATTTCTGGAAACGTAATCTCTTTGTTAAGGAACGCATCTACAGCTATCTCATTAGATGCATTTAAAGTTATTGGTGCACTACCTCCTGCTTTAGCAGCTTTTATTGCTAACGATAAACAGGGAAATTTTTTCAAGTTTGGCGACTCAAAATCCAGTCGCATTGCACTGATAATATCTAAACTATTCACTCCAGAGGAAATTCTCTGAGGCCAAGCAAGAGCATGTGCAATAGGAGTTCTCATGTCAGGGTTACCCAGCTGAGCTAAAATCGAACCATCTAAATATTCTACCATTGAATGCACAATACTTTGAGGGTGCACAACAACCTCTATCTGATCAGGTGTAAGACTAAAAAGCCAGCAAGCCTCTATTAGCTCAAGCCCTTTATTCATCATGGTCGCAGAATCTACTGATATCTTTTTACCCATTTTCCAATTAGGGTGAGAGCAAGCCTCATTTATTGTTATCGCAGACATGCTATTTAGGTCTCGAGTTCTAAAAGGACCACCTGATGCTGTTAATAAGATCTTATTGATACCACTTTCTTTTGAAGAGGCATAATCATGGGGCAAACATTGAAATATAGCGTTATGCTCGCTGTCAATCGGTAAAAGAACGCCATTACTTGAATTTACCGCATTCATTAATAAAGAGCCAGCCATAACTAAAGCTTCTTTGTTTGCCAACAAAATCTTCTTACCAGCTTTTGCCGCTTCTAGTGTTGGTAATAGTCCAGCTGATCCAACTATTGCTGCTATGACAATATCAACTGATTGATCACTGGCTATCTTACCTAAACCATCAGCTCCTTCGAGCACAACGGTTTCTGGCGAAGAAGATTTTATCAGCTCCTTGAGCTCCATAGCCATCGAAGTATCTGAAACCACAGCAAAAGATGGCTTAAATTGCTTACACTGAATGGCAAGTTCAGCCACCCTCATGTTGCAACTTAAAGCGAAAATTTTAAATCTATCTGGATGTTGAGAAACGACACTTAAGGCGCTCACACCAATTGAACCTGTTGCTCCCAAAACTGTAATTTTTTGCATAAATGATTATAACTTTTTTAAACTTGAAAATTACTATAAATAAAAACCAAAGTGAAGATTGGAAAAGCCATAGTGTGTCCATCCATACGATCTAGAATTCCTCCATGACCTGGAAGGATATTCCCGCTATCTTTTATTCCACGATGACGCTTAAACATGCTGATTAGAAGATCTCCGATTACAGAAGAGAGCACTGTAATCATAACTAATGAAAATAATATTATTATATTTATTAGATTTGTTTTTAAAAAGAGCCCCAAAAAAGTGACGAAAATTACATTTACAATAATAGCACCTAAAAATCCTTCCCAGGTTTTATTTGGACTTACATTTTTAGACAGTTTGTGCTTCCCGAACCTTATTCCCACGAAATAAGCTCCAATATCAGATAAAGCGACGATTAAAATTACTCCGGCTATTAATAATTTTCCATGATCTAGAGAAATTAGAATTGAAAGGGATAGCCAAACTGGAATTAGAATAAGCAAGCCGATAATACCCCTTACTAAGGGGCTTCTCCAAAAAATAGTACCTCTTGGATAGCTGTTTATCCAATAAATAGCAAGTATCCACCATGGAATTAGGCACTCTAGAATAGATTTTCCTGTATCTGTAAACGTTAGCAGGGATCTATCAGCGCCCATCAAAAAACTTAATGAGGCTATTATTGCTAACATAAATAAGCAATATAAAAACTTTATGTAAGAAAATTGGAGGCCAGCTAAATTGCCCCACTCCCAGCCAGCATAAAGAATTACGATAGCTGAGAAAAATAGAATAACATCAGCATTAAAAAAAAATAGCACTGTAGTGAATACCATAGAGATAATTACGGCTGTACTAATTCGTTGTTTGAGCACACTTATTACCTTTGCCTGATGATGCTTCATCCCGCTTACCAAAACGTCGCTGCCTCTTCTGGTAGTCAAGAATTGCGCTATCAAATGTTGCAGCATCAAAGTCAGGCCAAAAACAATCTGTAAAATACAATTCAGTATAAGCCATATGCCATAATAAAAAATTGCTGATTCTTTTTTCTCCACCAGTCCTTATACATATATCTGGTGGTGAAAAGTTCTCTATGCACATATTTTCAGAGAGCAGATCCTCAGTAATATCGCTAGGTTCTATTTGATTAGATTTAATTTGATGGGCAATCTTTTTTGTCGCTTCAGAAATCTCCCATTTTCCACCATAATCGAGGGCCAATATCAAAGTACGTTTTCCATTTTTTGTAACAGCCTCTATTTCTTGTATTAGCCTATTGAGTTTTAGACTGAACCTATCTCTTCGACCAATTATCCTTAATTTTATATTTTTCTTTGTAAGATTTTTAGATTCATTTTTTAGGTAACTGGCCAATAATGACATGAGAGAAAGAACCTCGCTTTTAGGGCGCTTCCAGTTCTCACTACTAAAAGCGAAGAGTGTGAGCATACTAATATCGTATTTATTCATGGAATTGAGCATGTCACGAACTCTTTCAGCTCCGACTTTGTGGCCATCAATTCCTTTTAGCCCTCTTTTTTTTGCCCATCTATTATTGCCATCCATGATAATAGCGACATGGTTGATGGGAGGCGATTCTGTTTCTATATGGTTAGACATGCATTGACTCTAACTTAAATTTCTAGCAAATCAGATTCTTTACTGAGAAGAACTTCATCAACCTGCTTGATATATCTGTCTGTAATTTTTTGAACATCTTCTTGAATCTGACGCTCGTTATCCTCAGTAATCTCTTTTTTCTTAAGCAAGTCTTTTACATTGGATAAAATTTCGCGGCGGGCATTTCTTATAGAGATTCTAGCGCTTTCAGCCTCAGAGCGTGCTTTTTTAATAAAGTTTTTTCTAGTTTCTTCTGTCAGCTGCGGCATTGGTATACGAATCAGATCTCCAGTTGTTGATGGGTTCAACCCTAAATCTGATTTATGTATTGCTTTCTCCACCTCAGGTATTAAATCTTTTTCCCAAACAGAGACAGATAAAGTTCGAGCATCAATAACATTGACGTTTCCAACTTGAGATAAAGGGGTATCTGAACCATAATAAGAGACTGTCAAGCCATCTAATAAACTGGGGTGTGCTCTTCCGGTCCGAATTTTGTTAAAAGCATTTGATAGAGCACCAATGCTCTTTGTCATTTTCGCTTCAATATCTGTTTTTAGGTCATCTAGCATTATTTTTTTCCTCGATCAAAGTTCCTTCGTCACCGCCTACAACTATATTCAAGAGGGCTCCCGATTTTTCCATTCGAAAGACTCTAAGGGGCATATGATGCTCTTTACATAAACAGATAGCAGTTAAGTCCATTACACCCAACTTTTTCTCCAAAGCTTCATCGTATGTAAGATGTTCATACATTATTGCATCTTTATTCAACAAAGGATCTGAAGAGTAAACTCCATCAACCTTTGTTGCTTTTAGCACAATTTCGGCATCAATCTCGATACCCCTTAAACATGCCGCTGAATCAGTAGTAAAAAAAGGATTTCCAGTACCTGCTGAGAAGATTACAACATCTCCACTATCCAGATAACGTGTAGCTTTACGACGATCATATTGCTCCATCACACCGCTCATTGATATTGCAGACATAACATGTGCAGAGATATTATTTCGATCAAGGGCATCTCTCATAGCTAGGCCATTCATCATTGTTGCCAGCATACCCATATGATCTCCAGTGACTCTCTCCATACCAGCGGCGTTTAGTGCCGCCCCTCTGAACAAATTACCTCCACCAATCACTAAACCTATCTGAACACCGATACCGACAAGCTGTCCTATTTCTAGTGCCATTCTGTCTAAAACCCTTGGATCAATACCAAAGCCTTCTTCCCCCATTAGCTCTTCACCACTCAGCTTAAGTAGAATTCTTTTATATTTCTTATCTCCAACAGACGGCATATATGACTCCGAAATTAATTATTTTATCTACAGTAACGTCAACTGATGTTGTTCTGCAATTTTTTAAAAAAATAATCACCAAAAAAAAGGAGGCTAAAGCCTCCTTTCTATTTTGCTGCATTTACTTGAGCAGCAACTTCTGTTGCAAAATCAACTTCGATTTTTTCAATCCCTTCTCCAACCTCAAACCTAGAGAAAGATAGTATCTTAGCATCCGAATTTTTAACTAACTCGCCAACAGTCATTTCTGGATTTTTAACAAATGGTTGGTTAAGTAGACTAGATTCGGAGAGAAATTTATTTATTCGACCATTAATCATTTTATTAATAATTTCATCTGATTTGCCGCTTTCTTTAGCCTGAGCAATAAAAATTTCTTTTTCTTTTTGAACTAAATGGTCTGGCATATCCTCTGGATCAACGACCTGGGGATTTGAGGCTGCAATGTGCATAGCAACATCTTTTGCAACTTCTGTATCACCTTTTTCTAATGCAACCATAACACCTATACGCTTATTACTGTGTATATAGTTGCCAACAACAGTGGAGCTGAGGATTTCAACTCTACGAATACTGATATTTTCTCCGATTTTTTGAACTAAAGCATGGCGAGCTTCCTCCATGTTCACTATAAATTCTTCAAATACAAATTTATCAGTATCAAAAGCCTTATCAAGCGACTCATTCACAAAGCCTATAAATGAATTATCACGAGCAGCGAAATCTGTTTCAGTGTTTACTTCGATCATAACACCGCGCTTGTCATCTTCAGACATTTTTACCGCAATAATACCATCAGCTGCTATTCTGCCTGCTTTTTTTGCAGCTTTTATTCCACTAGATTTTCGCAGATCGTCAATTGCTTTATTAATATCTCCATCAGAAGCTGTTAGGGCTCTTTTGCATTCCATCATGCCGAGACCAGTGCGGTCACGAAGATCCTTGATCATAGATGTAGAAAACGCTGCCATTATCTTCCCCTTAATTTAAATTGTTTAAATTCGAAAAAAGGGGCAATACCCCTTTTCAGAGGCAAAGCCTCGTCGATTTGATTTAAAAGAACTATTTTTTAGGCTTATCCTCTGAATCAACGCTCTCTTTTTTCTTATCGCTTTCTTTAGATTTGGCAGTAACTTTTGTAGTTTTTGCTTCGGCTGCCACTTTCGGTATTTTTGCTGTTGTTTTTGCTACTGTTTTCTCTTTTAATTTAGTCTTAGGTTTTGCTTTTACTTCAACCTTCTTTTTTGTTTCAACCTTTTTTTTCTTTTCAGCACTATCTTTTACTTCAGCATTCTCTTTTACTTCAGTTTTTATTTGAGGTTTCTCTTCTACTTTTACTTCAGTTTTTATTTCAGTTTTTTCTGAAACCTCGACAAATTCATCCTTTGCAACCACTTTGTTAGCTTCTGATTTTCCATCCAGAATAGCATCAGCTACAGCGGTACAAAATAGATTAACTGCACGAGTAGCGTCATCATTTCCAGGTATTACATAATCAACACCGTCTGGATCACTATTGGTATCAACAATACCAATAACTGGTATACCAAGCTTATTAGCTTCCTGTATCGCAATACGCTCATATTCGACATCAACAACAAAGAGTATATCTGGTAACCCGCCCATATCCTTGATACCACCGATAGAATTATTAAGCTTTGTCATCAGTCGAGTTCTCATCAAGGCTTCTTTTTTTGTTAGCTTATCAAATGTTCCATCTTTGCTTTGCTCTTCAAGTTCACGGAAGCGTTTTATGGAAGCACGTATTGTTTTGTAATTAGTTAGCATTCCACCTAACCAGCGATGGCTAACAAAAGGCATGCCTGCACGAGCTGCATTTTCGGCTATTGCTTTTTGTGCTGCACGTTTTGTTCCAACAAATAAAACTTTATTATTGTTAGAGCCAATCTTGTGAACGATTTTTAGCACTTCATTAAATGCTGGAACAGTATGGTCCAGATTTAGTATATGTATCTTATTGCGAGACCCAAAAATAAATTTATCCATTTTTGGATTCCAGTAACGAGTTTGGTGTCCAAAATGGACGCCAGCTTGCAACATTTCTTTCATGCTTACAGTGATCATTTTAATTCCTTTTGTTAGGGTTAGGCTTCCATATATCCCACAATTCAACCCGTTAAATATTAGGCACCCTGAAGTGTGTGTCGACATATGTGAATCATTAGTTTCAGTGTAAAACTTTAACGGTGTGTTTATAACATAATTTAGTTAATTTGTGAACGAAAATTGGTTAAATGATCAGTCTTAAAGCCAGATGCAAGTATGGGGTGAATTTTTTGAACTTTAATTTGATAGATTATATTTTTAGTCTGACATGTCATTTTTAAAAGTCAGCTAAATATTCTACTGAAGTTCGCAATCCTATATTATAATAACGGTGAAAATAATCGTTTGGTAAATGACATGTCAGTGCATATAAAAAGTGTGGATGAGCTAAAAAAAATGCGGATCGCTGGAAAGCTCGCTGCAGAAGTTCTTGAAATGATAGAACCGTATGTTTCTAGCGGAGTATCAACTGAAGAATTAAATATAATCTGCCATAACTATATAGTTGATGAACAAAAAGCTATACCAGCACCGCTTAACTATAAAGGTTTTCCAAAATCTATTTGCACATCAGTCAATCAAGTGGTTTGTCATGGAATACCATCAGAGAGAAAAATTCTTAAGAATGGTGATATTCTAAATATAGATATCACTGTGATTAAAGATGGTTATTTTGGGGATACTAGTAAAATGTTTTTTGTGGGGACAATACCTAGTCATGCAAAACGGTTAGTAGATATATGTCAAGAAAGTCTATACAAGGCTATATCTATTGTAAGGCCTGGTGTACGCCTTGGAGACATTGGGCACATCATTCAACATCACGTTGAAAAAAACCATTATAGCGTGGTTAGAGACTATTGTGGGCATGGTATTGGCACAGAATTTCATCAAGATCCGCAAATACTTCATTATGGCCGACCTGGTACAGGCTTTGTAATGCAAGAAGGTATGACTTTTACAATCGAACCTATGATAAATGCAGGAAAACACCAAACTAAAGTGAAAAAAGATGGGTGGACTGTCGAAACCCTCGATGGAAGATTATCCGCCCAATGGGAGCATACGCTCGCAATAACCAGTAATGGAGTTGAGGTTCTAACTGCTCGCAGCGAAGAGTCTTTCTGATGGGTAAGATGACGACAGATCCAACCAAATTTTATATATTTGACGAACAAAAGTTTGTAAAAGAATTAAGTCGTGGAAATACTATACAAGTATACAAAAATGCTATTCAGAAGGCTGAATTTAGCCTTGAAGAAAAATTCAAGAATGAAGAAAAAACAGCGGATCTATTAAAAGCAAAGACCTCTTTCATCGATATCATTCTCAAATATGCCTGGGGTCAGTTCGAATGGGATAAAAAAATATCTCTCTTAGCTGTTGGAGGATATGGAAGAGGAGAACTTCACCCTCATTCGGACATCGATTTAATGATATTAGTTAGCTCAAATAAAATAAATTTATATCAAAAAAATATAGAAGCTTTCCTCGCGTTTTTATGGGATATACAGTTAAAAATAGGCCATAGTGTTCGATCAATCTCTGATTGCGTTAGCGCTGCAAAAAGAGATGTGACTATCGCAACCAATATAATGGAAACAAGAACTATATGTGGTGAAGACGCTATTAGAAATAATATGCTCAAGAAAACCAGTCCAGATAGAATCTGGCCACTTAAGTTGTGGCCATCTAATGAATTCTTTAAAGCTAAGCTCTTAGAGCAGACCAATCGCCATGCTAAGCATGGCAATACTGAGTACAACCTTGAGCCCAATGTAAAAGAAGCGCCTGGTGGACTAAGAGATATTCAAACTATCAACTGGGTAGCTAAAAGGCATTTTGGAGCAAACTCATTAGAAGAGCTTATTAACGATGATTTTATTACGCCTGAAGAATATCTACAGCTAAAAAGAAATCAAGATTTTCTTTGGAGAGTTCGTTACGCCTTGCATCTAATTGCAGGTAGACCAGAAGAACGGCTTTTATTTGATCATCAGCGTAAGATTGCAAAATTGTTTGGATATAAAGATGGCGAAAAACGTATGGGTGTAGAGCAATTCATGCAGGATTATTATCAAGTGGTCCTATCGGTTCGAGAATTGACTGATACATTGTTACAGTGCTTAAGTGAGTTAATTTTCCAAAATAAAAAAAGTGGGGAAAAAATTAAGTTAAATCAGAGATTTGTTGTTAATAATGGCTATATTGAAACCACCAATTATCATGTTTTTGATAAAGATCCGTCTGCACTTCTTGAAGTTTTTTGCCTGACTGCAGAAAATAATAAAATTGTCGGTATTCGTGCAACCACCATTAGACAGATTCGCCGATATCGAAAATTAATCGATGAGTCATTTCGAAGCTCACCTGATAATAAGCTATTGTTTTTACGTTTATTGCGTTCCCCATACAATATGACTACCCAGCTTCAGCGTATGACAAGATATGGTATACTTGGAAGATATTTGCCTGAATTTGGTGCGATTATTGGGCAAACTCAACATGATTTATTCCATCAATATCCAGTAGATGCACACACACTTCAGTTAATAAAAAATATGCGTAACTTCGATAAACCTGAAGAAGCTCATAGGTACCCTACTACTGCTTATGTTTATAAAAATTTACCTAAGCCTGAATTAGCTTTCATCGCTGGCCTATATCATGATATAGGCAAAGGAAGAGGTGGTGATCACTCAGTTTTAGGGGCAGTAGACGCTGCTGAATTTTGCGTACGACATTATATGTCAAAAACTGAATCAGAATTAGTTGCATGGCTTGTAGAGAACCACCTATTAATGTCAAGTACATCTCAAAGATCTGATATTTCTGACCCAGATGTTATTCATAAATTTGCCAAAATCATTGGGTCCCAGATAAAGTTAGATTATCTGTTAGTTTTAACTGTCGCAGACATTATTGCTACAAATCCAGATCTCTGGAACGATTGGAAAGCGTCGTTGATGCGCCAACTTTATCATGAAACAAAAAAAGCCTTAAACCGTGGCCTTGAAAACCCAGAGAGCCGAGAACAGTGGGTTAAAAATACTAAAGATGAAGCTATTAAGAATATAAATGAATCATCTAAAATTACTGTTGAAAAAATATGGGCTGGCCTCGATGACGATTTTTTTCTAAGAGAAAATGCGAATGATATTGTACGATACACAGAGGCTATATTAAAAAATAATAAAGAAAATAAACCTATAATTTTGATAAAAGATAAAGGTTTGGGAGCACCGATTGCTACACAAATATTCATAGGGACCAATGGATTGTATAAAGTCTTTCCAATAATTGCATCGACGCTTGATAAACTTCAACTTAAAATTCTTGATGCAAGCTTACATACAACTATAAGTAGTAGTTTAAATAAGCAAATCAAAGAAACCACATTCGATATCTTCTATGTAGTAAATCAAGATGATAAACCGTTCGGAGAAAATATTAAGATTGTTTCTCAAATTAAAAATACCCTCAACGAAGCTTTTCGTAACCCTGAGCAAACTATTCTTTATTCATCTAGAAGGATCCCGCAAGATCTCAAACAATTTAGCACAACAACTAATGTAGTCATCAGCACCGATCTCCCTAGGCTATCTACAACTCTCGAGGTAATTACGCCTGATAGGCCAGGCTTGCTTTTATGTTTAGGTCAAATTTTTATGGAATTCAAACTCCAGCTTATAAGTGCAAAAATATCAACTCTCGGAGAACGAGTCGAAGATGTTTTTCATGTGGTAGATGCGAACTATAAACCCCTGAGTGACCATTTTGTCTGCTCGCAACTAGCACAAGCAATATGCGATGAACTTGATGCACGGGTAATGAAAGAAATAGAAGGAGCACCACTCCAAAAAATGAGTCTATGGAATTGAAAAATTTACAGAAGATAACTTATGAATACTGATCTCGAACAACTCCAACAATATCCTTTTGAGAGACTTTCTGCACTTTGTTCTGGGCTCGAACCACCGAAATCACTTAAAAATATTCCCTTATCGATTGGTGAGCCAAAACATCCACCACCAGAATTTATTGCTCGTACAATCGCTGCCTCAATGGAAAAGGTGTCTGTTTACCCTAACACCAAAGGAACTACAGAGCTTAGGCAGGCAATATCAATTTGGCTGAAAAATCGTTTTAATCTTAACTCTATAGACCCAGAGTCACAGATTTTGCCTGTAAATGGTACGCGGGAGGCACTTTTTGCTTTTGCTCAAGCTACTATTGACAGATCAAACAGTCCAACTGTTTTAATGCCAAATCCTTTCTATCAAATCTATGAAGGGGCGTCTATATTGTCGGGTGCTAATATATATTTTCTAAACTGTGATGAAGAAACTGGTTACTTGACTGACTTCACCTCTGTACCAGAAAAAATCTGGAGGACGTGCCAATTAATATATATATGCTCTCCAGGAAATCCTAGTGGAGCTGTGCTAAGCAATAGTAAAATGCATGAGCTTATAAAGTTAGCCGACAAATATGATTTTATTATAGCAAGTGACGAATGCTACTCTGAAATATATTATAATGAAGAAAAACCACCCGCTGGATTACTTGAAGCCTGCTCTATAATTCGTCGCTACAACTATAAGAGATGTGTGGTGTTTCATAGTCTATCAAAGCGTTCTAATTTACCTGGTCTGAGATCAGGCTTCGTTGCTGGAGACGCTGATATCTTGGAGAAATTTTTAAAATACAGAACGTATCATGGTTGCGCTATGCCGCTGACTACTCAACTAGCAAGTATTGCAGCATGGAATGACGAAAAACATGTACAAGAAAATCGAAGAAAATATAGACAAAAATTCAATGATTTTCGAGAAATTTTAGGAACCACATTACCTCTTGATATCCCAGATGGAGGATTTTATCTTTGGATGAATATTTCACCAGCTGAATTAGGTAGTGATGAAAGTTTCTGTCAAAATCTTTATTTACAACAAAATGTTACTGTTCTGCCTGGTCGATATCTTGGCAGGCTATCAAAAAATAAAAACCCTGGAGAAAACTACGTGAGAATGGCACTCGTAGCTCCAGTTCATGAATGCCGAGAGGCCGCTGAAAGAATAAAACAGTTTATTATATCTTCAAGAAAAAATAAAAAATGCTAAAAAAACAAAGGGCTGAATATATACACCTCAAGCTGAACCAAATATACCCATCTATACCCATACCTCTGGCTCATAAGGATGTATACAGTTTATTAGTTGCCGTGCTTCTCTCTGCACAATGCACAGACTCTCGTGTAAATCAAGTTACACCAATACTTTTTGAGGTTGCGGATAATCCAAAAGATATGTCTAAAATTCCAATTCAAACTATTTATGAAATAATTCGACCATGCGGTCTGGCGCCAAAAAAATCTAGGGCCATACATGAACTATCAAATATTCTTGTGAATAAATTTTATTGTGAAGTACCAGAGTGTATAGAGCTGCTGGAAACTCTTCCAGGTGTTGGTCATAAAACAGCAAGTGTAGTTATGTCGCAAGGTTTCGGACACCCTGCTTTTCCAGTTGATACACACATACATCGACTTGCTCAAAGATGGGGATTAACGAATGGCAAAAGCGTAACTAAAACAGAAAAAGACTTGAAGACACTTTTCCCAAAATCTAGTTGGAATAAACTCCATCTTCAGTTCATTTACTTTGGCAGGGAGTTCTGCTCTGCATGGAATTGCGATGGTACTATTTGTCAAATCTGCACCAAATTATACCCAAATAGAAAAAAACCGATGAAGACAAAAAAAGCATGATGTATTTACATTAAAATTTGATAAGTATATTGCTATATATTTATAATTTTATATCGAAATTTATTCTAAGTTAGCTTAAATATGGCAATAACAAAAATTTATGGTATTAAAAATTGCGATACAGTCCGTAGAGCAAGAAAATGGTTGGAGCAGTCTAATATAGAGTATATTTTTCATGATATTAGAAGCGATCAGTTTAGCAAAGGGGTGCTTAAAAAATGGCTTCTTAAGTCAAAAGTTGAAGCGATTATCAATAAAAGAAGCGCCACCTGGAGAGGGCTTTCACTAAAAGTACAAAAAGAATTTCTAGAAGAAAAAAATACTGATCTGCTGTTTAAGCTACCAATAATAATTAAGAGACCTATACTAGATGTTAACGATACTATTTATGTTGGATTCACAGCAGATAAATATAAATCTATTTTTTCTTCTAAAATTTTATAAATTAAATTATGATTTTTCACTCAGGAAATAACAATAATGAAATTATTTAGCCTTGGTTTGGGTGTTGGGACGCAAAATAAAAAGAAGGAATGGCTGGAGATATTTTATCCAGAACCGATTTTGAATCCTAACTATAAATTTTTATGTGTATTAGAAAAAATTTTTAATTATAAAGGTGGAAATCATATTTTTTCTTTAAATGGCTCCCTTCTTGAAGAGCTCTCAGGTGAATTTTTAAAGATACAAGAACACAGTTTATCCACATTATCTAAAAGACTTATAAATTCAAAAAAACCAGTATTAATTACTATATTAGAAAATGATGCTGAGCTCACTTCTGTCCAAGAAGCATACCTTAAGCTTCATTTACTGTCATACAGGCTCGTTAAACCAAACAGTATCAATCTTAATGGAATGTTTGGTGTTCTCCCAAATATCGCATGGACAAATCAAGGGCCCATAGATATAAGAGAGCTCGGTGATCGTCAACTTGAAGCACGACTTAGTGGTTCAACTTTACTTGTAAACAGCATCGATAAATTTCCAAAAATGGTAGATTACGTTGTTCCCTCGGGCGTTCGTATAGCTGATACAGCAAGAGTTAGGCTTGGAGCTTATATTGGTGAGGGAACTACTATAATGCATGAGGGATTTGTAAACTTTAATGCTGGAACACAGAGTACAAGCATGATTGAAGGGCGAATATCTCAAGGTGTATTTATTAAAGAAGGTTCTGATTTAGGCGGGGGAAGCTCAACTATGGGGACTTTGTCTGGTGGTGGGGAAATTATTATCACTATTGGAAGTAAATGTTTACTAGGGGCAAATTCTGGGCTTGGTATACCATTGGGTGATCGTTGTACAATCGAAGCAGGACTCTATATAACTGCAGGTACAAAAGTTAAATTAATAGGTGATAAAGGGCAACTAATAGTTCAACTGAAAGCTCGCGATTTAGCAAATAAAAATGATCTTCTGTTTAGACGAAACTCTCAAACAGGTGCTGTGGAGTGCCTAACTAACGACTCGGCAGTTATATTAAATGACGATTTACATAGCTCAAATTAAGCACGTTATTTATAATAATTTTTTATAAAAAATACTCAAGGTCTAAGCTTATGCATACACCATCGCACAACGGTTCCGAAACTATAAAGCTGGCTTGCGATCTAATAAAGCTAAAATCTATAACACCAGAAGACGCTGGTTGCCAGAAATTAATGATAAATCGGTTAGAGTCATCTGGCTTTAAAATTCAAAATCTACCTTACGGTAATGTTAAGAATTTTTGGGCAGTTCATGGTGATGTGGGTCCGACATTATGTTTTGCCGGGCATACAGATGTTGTACCTGCAGGTGATGAAAATTTCTGGAGTCATCCGCCCTTCCAGCCAACCCTAGATGGAGATTTCCTTTATGGTCGGGGTGCGGCAGATATGAAGGGTTCTCTTGCCGCAATGATAACTGCAACCGAAAGATTTATATCCGCATATCCCGTGCATAAAGGTAGAGTTGCCTTTCTTATAACTAGCGACGAGGAAGGGCCGGCTTTAAACGGAACAGTTAAAGCAGTTGAATATCTGAAAAGTCAAAATGAAATTCCTGAGTGGTGTCTTATTGGTGAGCCTTCTAGCTCAGTAATAACTGGAGATATCATTAAAAACGGACGAAGAGGGTCACTTAATGGTGAGTTAATTGTAAGAGGTATTCAGGGTCATGTCGCCTATCCTCAAATAGCGGATAACCCTATACATAAAATATCACCTGCCTTAGATGATCTTGCTAATGAGCACTGGGATGACGGAAATAGTTTTTTTCCAGCTACAACTTTCCAAATATCAAATATTAATGCCGGTACTGGAGCGACCAATGTGATTCCTGGTGAGGCTAAAGTATTATTTAATTTTCGCTTCTCAACTGAAATTACTGAAGATGAAATTAAAAATAGGACAGAAAAAATACTCCAAAAAAATCATGTAGACTATGAGATAAAATGGATTTTAAGCGGCAAGCCTTTTATTACCGGAGAGGGGGAGCTTATAAATGCTGCAAAAGAGAGCATATTTGAGGTGGCAGGCTTAAAAACCAAATTATCCACAGCAGGCGGCACTTCAGACGGGCGCTTTATTGCACCCTATGGAAGCCAAGTTTTAGAGCTTGGTCCTGTAAATACTACCATCCATAAAGTTGACGAATGCGTTAATATCAAAGAATTAGATTGCCTAAGCTACATATACCAGCGAGTCCTAGAAAAACTACTAGTTTGATGCTTAATTTAAATTCAAATACAGAAAATCAGTCAGGAATTTTTTTATTTGAATATATGTCGTATCTTGTAGATTTACCTTTCAAAGAATAACTAGGTTCTTGATCAGATAAGAACTTTGCATGAATTGGTCGCTTAACTACAACTCGGTATCTAGCTTTACTTTTGGCTAATGCAAGAAGCTTATCAGAATCCTCATCTGACCCAATCAATCTTTGTAATAACTGCATTTCCTTTTTAACCTGGCTTGATTTTTGCCTGGGTGGAAACATGGGGTCTATATATACAATATCTGGTATAGATATATCTTCGAGGGTATTTAGATAATCAATAGAGTCATTATTTATAAGTGTTATGCGCTTAAAAATTTTTTTAAAATCTTCACCCTTTTCTTCCTCTATCATTCTCGCTCTGTAAATACCATCAGCAAGCAAAGCCGCCAATATATCATTTCTTTCAAGCATCAGAACTTTTGCACCTAATGAGGCTAAAATAAATGCGTCTCTACCCAAGCCTGCGGTGACATCCATGATATAAAGCTTCTGCTTAATACTTTTTATACCAATCGCTTTTGCAAGATTCTGATTTTTTCCTCCTCCATGTAAGCGACGGTAATCTAAAGAGCCAGTAGTGAAATTACAGCTAATCGGTCCGGGTGAGTGTTTCCCTAGATGTATGACTTCTAATCCATAATTACTAACTAGTAAGGCTAAATTGCTTTGTATTTCATTAGATTTGCTATACGCCAATAATGGTAATTTAAGCTTCGTAGCGAGCATAGATGCTCGGTCCTCTAGGCCATCAAAAAACATCACAGATATAGGAAAAACCACTTCATTCATATGATAATCCGTCTTTCAGTTTCGGCTGATATCGAAATTAGCCAATAAGAATCAAACAATACATTTTTTAATAGTTAATTGGAATCCAATCAAAATTTAAATTATTAAGAGGTGAGTCTGAGAAATACCTATACTTAATCTATCAATCAAAGACTATATAAACTCATAAAAAACAAAGGAAAAAAGTCTAAATTAAATTACTGATAACACTTTTTTTATGTGCATGGAAAGTTACCCACAAAATCTGTGGATAACTTTGTGTATTACTTAAAAAAAATTCTATAGAATCCACCTAGTTTGGGAGGTAGAGTTAGATTGGTTGTTTTTTAATCAACTATAAAAGTGTAATAATATCAATATCTTACTAAATTAAATTCATAAATCAATGACTTAGCGATATTGCAAACTATTATATATTGAACAATATGTATAATTGTGGAAAACCTAAGTATGTAAATTAAAAAAAACCGCAAAAAAACATATAGTTATGAGAGCTATAATATAACTAAATATTAATATAAATTATAAAAATTTAGCTCTTTAACTGTATCCAATCGAACCCTTCATTTTGAGTTGCATAAGATACAGATGAAAGTTGTTTAGATATCTCAGAAATAGTCTCCTTTACTAATGAAATGCTATTATTATTCTCGCTAATGTGGCCTATAACTAATTCTTGTAATTGTTCAAGCTCAATATTTTTTAAAAAATATAACATTTGTTTATTATTTAAATGACCCCAGTTACCACCTACTCTATTTTTTAAAGATCTTGGATAAGATCCATTAAGTAACATATCCTCATCATGATTCGACTCAATCATAAGGCCGTCACAGCGCTGATAAAGCTCTATAATATGTTCTGTTATAGCGCCAACATCAGTCAAAATCCCAAAAGTTAGCAAGCCGCCTCTTATAATAAACTGAACTGGCTCTCTAGCATCATGAGGTACTGGCACGGGAGTTACTGTAAGGTTTTCAATATGAAAATCTGATTGTGTGTCAATACAAGTTAAATTTAGTGCAGATGGGTTTCTTAAGAACTTACTTGTTCCAGCAGTTGCCATTACTGGTATTTTATATTTTTTTGCTAAGGAAGAAACACCGCGTATATGGTCTGAGTGCTCATGAGTTATTAGGATAGCATTTATTTTTGAGGGGGTTAGGCCCGAAATACTTAATCTTTTCTCAGTCTCTTTTAAAGAAAAACCACAATCCACCAAAATAACAGTATCATTATATTCAATAATTGTACTGTTACCCTTGCTGCCGCTACCGATAGAAGAAAATCTCATAAATTAACTAAGATTTCCACGTATGATTTTCAATAGTTTAATTTTCGTAAGCTGATCAAGGGGAACATTGTTTTTGTTTGAAATTTTCACTATAACTTTATTTGGGCTTTGAGTAATCGTTACTTTGTATTCAAGAGCAGGTATTAACTGATCTTCCGCATCTCGAGAATTCAAAAAATTACTCACTAGTCCAAGCAAAGATTCATCCTCTGTTACTAACTCTATCTCGGTAAACTCTACTGATAATTGTCCACTCGCTTGATCATCGCTAACTACAGAGAAACCACCTAATGATAATGATTTCAACACTGATGCCCAACTACGAGCATACCCCAACTTCATTTCTATGTATGGCTCTTCATCCTCGGGAATAACCACTTTAACTCTCGACTCTCCACCAATATTTTGTGCAAGCAAGGAAACAGAGGTTCCGGTAACATCTGAAACTAAAGTATTAGCTATTATTTTAGTAAACTCCTCTTCTCTGGAGAGACTCATGGAATTCAACGGCCATTCTGACAATGAATCCTCTTGACCAGCTAATGCATGCATCTGAGTAACCCTAATCTCACTACTACTGATTCCTACACCTGGAGAGATAAGAAAACGGAATCTATGACTATGATTCTCATCATCCTTGAACTGTAACCATCCAGTATCCAGAATGCCCCCTGGTGGATCCATTTTTGCAGTAGGTATAGCGCTTCGAGTTAAAATGCTTCTGAGTCTTGGCCATACTTCTGCAGGCGGTTTATTGATTGCAATCCATTGTTTGCCAGAAAATGATAATATTTCTACTGACTCCTTTAAAAGGTTCACAGATAAAGGCTGAGGTCTGGGAGCAGAGAAAGACCTTTTAGGAAGTCCTGCGACTGGTATATTTGGAACAATATATAATTCACCAATCGCCGCATCAGCAGGTGCCTCCATAGGTAAGATTTCCTTAGAATGCAAATAATCATTAGCACGATTACGTATTGGATTTTTATCTTTGATGTCATCGATACTGCTACAAGAAGCAATGGAAAATAAAATTACAATCAACACTATCCGTTTGATTTCTATTGACATCAGCTAACTCCAGTTTTCTGAATACCCTGTTAGTTATTTTAAAAGGTCAGCAGCCTCAAGCGCCTCACGAACCTCTATTTTCAGATCATCCGATAATTCTGTTAAAGGCAATCGAATCCCGTGTTGGATTAATCCCATTTGAGCTACTGCCCATTTTACTGGAATCGGGTTTGATTCCAAAAACAGAACATCATGGACTGGCGCAAGAAGATTATTGATATCCGTTGCCTCTTTTTTTTCTCCAGCTATTGCTAATTTACACATTTCTGCCATTAGTTTTGGAGCAACATTAGCAGTAACAGATACGTTTCCATGTCCACCTAATAGAATTAATTGAAGTGCAGTTGCATCATCTCCAGAGTAGATAGCAAAGTCTGAAGGGCATATTTCAATTAATTTTTTTGCTCTTTCCACATCACCAGTTGCATCTTTTATACCGACAATATTATCCACAGAAGCCAAACGATTAACAGTATCTGGGAGAATATCACATGCAGTACGCCCTGGTACGTTATATAAGATTTGTGGGATATCAACTGAATCAGCAATAGACTTATGATGCAAATAAAGTCCTTCTTGGGTAGGCTTGTTATAATAAGGGGTCACCAGCAAGCAAGCATCGGCGCCACTTTCTTGTGCGCGTTGCGTCCACTCAATGGCTTCTTTAGTAGAGTTAGCTCCAGTGCCTGCAATCACTGGAATTCGTCCAGATGAATCCTCAACGATAGCAGCAATAGTAGCCATGTGCTCTTGGACATCCAGAGTAGGAGATTCTCCTGTGGTTCCAACTGCTACAATAGCATTTGTACCCTGTTGGATATGCCATTCAACCAGGCCTTTTAAGCGGTCCCAGTCAATCTCAAGACTGTTAGGGATCATTGGTGTCACCAAAGCAACTATACTGCCGGTAATCATCTATTTCCTCGATATCCATTAATGAATTATTCGTGATATGGTACTGACCATAACGAACTAGAACAAGCATTTGATTCATAATATTAAATGAATTTTTCAGGTGTTTTTTAACCTCTTTTTTTTGAGTATGGCCTCTTCTCTCCTTTTGGGCGAGTCTTAAACCGTCGGTGCGCCCATAAATACTGATCTGGTTGCTGTAAAATCATTTTTTCAATCACTCTATTAATTCTTTCTGCATCAGAAACTTCATCATTCTCTGGGAAACTCTCTAATGGTCGATGTACAGTAATTTTATACCCTTCATTATCAGGAAGCCTGATATGTGAAAATGGCAAGACGGCTGATTTACCAACTTTAGCAAACTTGGCAGTAGCGGTAACCGTTGCAGCTTGTATTCCAAAAAAACTCGCGAATACACTCTGTTTAGGTCCATAATCTTGATCAGGTGCATACCAAATAATTTTACCATTTTGAAGTGCTTTCAATATCCCGCGAACGTCGTCTCGAGTATACACATCGGCATCAGCTGATCTTTTAAGCCTCCCTTTTTTTTGGATATAGTCATATACTATATTTTTATGTGGGCGATACATTCCATCAATTTGTCGCTCCATCATGAGCCCGGAAGCTCCAACTTCTAAAGTTGTATGATGAATAGCCATAAGCAATGCACCACGTCCATTAAGATTATCTATATGTTCAATACCCTCTACGTGAATAATTTTTTTTAGTCGACTTGTAGGCCACCACCAAGCTATTCCAACTTCAAAAAATGCAATCCCATAACTAATAAAGTTAGCGCGCAGGAGATTTTTTTGTTCCTGTTGAGATATATCTGGGAAACAAAGCTTTAAGTTTGTTTCCGCCACCTTATAGCGATATCCTCCAATAAAATACATCAGTAGGCCGAGTTTATGCCCAAGATAGATCATTAATGGATAAGGTAAATTGACAGCTAGCCTCCAACATCCAAAACCAAGCCATGTAAGCCATAATTTGGGATGGAAATGCCTCCATGTAAGTTGTCGATCCTTCATCAGTCACCTAAACTTTATCTGAAAAATTAAACATATTTTCATAAACTATCTTTAAATCTATATCAGGTTTTTTATATCAACTATTGGATCTACTTCAGCATCATAATTAACACCAGAAACTCCGAACCCAAATAACTTAATAAACTCCTCCTTATACCCTTTGAAATCTGTCAATTCATGTAAATTTTCGGTTGTTATATTAGACCAAGCATTGGATAGTTCTTTTTGTATTTCAGGTTGAATTTCTAGTTCATCAACCCTTAAACGCCCCACATCATCTAGACGCGGTGATTCAGAATAAAGGCATTCTGTATACAAGCGATAAAGTTGTTCGATACAACCTTCATGTGTGCCTCTCTTTTTCATTGCTTTAAATAATAAAGATAAATAAAGTGGCATTATTGGAATTGCAGAGCTTGCTTGAGTTACCACAGCTTTTAGTACTGCAACTCTAACTGTTCCATTGATAGGGGCTAAAATTTTGCTTATGCTCTTAACCTTTTTATCTAAATCTTGTTTTGCACGACCAATGGTTCCATTCCAGTATAAATCCCATGTGGCTTTTTCACCAACATAGGTAAATGCTGAGGTTGAAGCTCCTTTTGCTAAGACGCCAGCATCATTAAGTGCTTGAATCCAGAGGCTCCAATCCTCACCACCCATGACTGCTATAGTTTGTGCTATATCTTCCTCGCTAGCAGCACTTAAATTAAATTCCTGTATTTCTTCTTTGTCAGTATTAATGCCCCGAAGAGTAACATCTTTCCCAATAGGCTTAAGAGTTGAATTAAAAATTTCACCAGTTTTTGGATGTTGCCGACGCGGAGAAGCAAGACTATAAATAACCAAATCAATTTGACCTAAATCTGCCTTTATATTTTCAATTACCTTTTGTTTTATTTCGTCAGAAAAAGCATCGCCATTAATACTTTTGGCATATAAGCTCTCTGATGAGGCATACTTATGAAAAGCTGCTGAGTTATACCAACCAGCTGAAGCTGTTTTTTTCTCGCCTGCTGGTTTTTCAAAAAAAACACCTAGAGTTGAAGCACCACTGCCGAAGGCAGCTGTAATTCTTGCAGCTAAACCATAACCAGTTGATGCTCCAATGACTAATACCCGCTTTGGTCCATCAAAAGTTTGCTGTTTCTTTATATAGTCAATTTGTTCTTTTACATTAGCGTCGCAGCCGAATGGATGTGCAGTAATACACATAAACCCGCGAACTTTTGGCTTAATAATCATTCTTTATCTCCGAAGAATCCAAAAAAGATACTTTTAAATTAAGTTAGATTTGCATGATACATTGTAGTTATATGTCCACCAAGTAATCAAAGAAGCCTAAAAATCAAAAAAGACTCTGGTAAAAATTCTCTTTTTGAATAAAACTATCATTTATAGTACAGCACCCTATCAAAAAAAAAGGTAAAATTATGTTCAATAAAGATTCGATTGCCAAACTAATTCTCCGATTATCTCTTGGATTTCTGATTCTATTTCATGGTGTCGCAAAAGTCATAGATCCATCATCTATTGAATTTTTTGGTAATCGCCTGGCTGAATTCAGTCTTCCTTCCCTCTTAGCCTACGGTGTCTATATAGGAGAATTGGTTGCCCCACTAATGCTGATTATTGGTTTCTATACACGCACAGCAGCATTTTTAATTACCGTAAATATGGTTTTTGCAATCATGTTATTTCATATCCATCACCTCATAGAGCTAAATCAATATGGTGGCTGGGAACTGGAACTTCAGGGTTTTTATTTCCTTACAGCGATAATAATTTTTCTTCAAGGCAGTGGCAAATATGCAGTAAGGCCAAGTTGATATAAACTTAATAATTTATGAAGCTTGATAGATTTTATTATTTATAAACAGTCTTATACGAATAACCTAATAAATATACATACGAGGTAATCAATAATGTTACTCTGCGATAAGATACTCGCTATTAATAACGATTTGCCAATAAGAACAGATAGTCCAATTCATAGTGGCAAGGTTCGATCTGTATACTCCTTAACAGCTGAAGATAGTCGTAGATTAATTCAACTGAAGGGCTACAAGGTCGCAACAGACGCACCTTTAGCAGTGATGATAATAAGTGATCGTATTTCAGCTTTCGATTGTATTTGGAGGGGAGAGGCAGGTATGGATGGCGTTCCAGGTAAAGGGGCTGCACTGAACGCTATTTCCAGTTACTGGTTCAAATTGTTTAGTGAAAAAAAATTAGCTGATAGTCATATTCTTGATATTCCACACCCTTTTGTTTGGATAGTTCAAAAAGCAAAACCAGTGATGATTGAAGCTATCTGTAGAAATTATATAACTGGTTCAATGTGGAGATCTTATTCCAAAGGGGAACGTGAATTTTGTGGAATAAAGCTTACAAATGATCTGAAAAAAGATCAAAAACTAGACGAGCTATTAATAACTCCGTCTACAAAAGGGGTCTTAACAGGCTTATCCGGTATCCCTGAAGCTGACGACGTAAACATAACTCGAACCGATATTCTTAATAACTATAAATCTCTAAATTTCAAAAATATACCTGATATCGATCATTATGAAAAACTTCTCAAGGAAGGATTTGAAGTTATAAACTCTAATTTAGCTAAAATAGATCAAATATTTGTTGATACTAAATTTGAGTTTGGTTACGTAAAAGATGACAGAGGAAATGAAAAACTCATTTATATGGATGAAGTCGGAACACCAGATTCTTCAAGGATTTGGGATGGTCCATCATACAGAAAGGGTAAGATAATTGAAAACTCAAAAGAGGTGTTTCGTCAACTGCTACTAAATCATTTTCCGGATTCAGATATACTATTGAATAAGGATAGAATTAGTGAGCGTGAAGCACTAGCTAGAGATAATAAACTTCCTAAAGAAGTTCTTATGAAGGTGTCTAAAACATACGCCGAGATAGCCAAAAAAATAACTGGCGAAAAGATTTTGTTATCAGAAAATCCTAAAGCTGAAATAATAGAAGTTCTTGATAAAGATTATGGGCTTATCGTCTAATATCTTTTTCTGTGTATATACGCCTTGTACGAGCTGGCATTCGGGTTAATAATTCATAGCTAATTGTTCCAGCACATTTGGCTATTTCATCTATAGATAAATCTTTACCCCAAAGAATAACTTCATCACCTAGCTCAACTAACGGCAGGTCTGTAACATCAATAGTTATCATGTCCATAGAGACTCTTCCTGCAATAGGGCAGCGCTTCCCGCGAATTAATACAGGAGTTCCATTTGATGCATTAAGGGGGTATCCATCTCCATAGCCTATCGCAACTGTAGCTATAACTGTCTGACGATCGGCCTTCCAAGTAGCAGCGTACCCTACCGTCTCACCAATTTTTATAGTCCTTAAAGCAATTATCTCAGATTTAAGAGTCATTACCTGTCTCAATTTGCTTGTCCCACACTTAGGAGCAGAAAAAGGTGACCCTCCATAGAGCATAATACCTAGTCGATTCCAATCTGCTCTTGTTTGAGGCCACCCTATCAAACCTGCTGAATTACAAAAACTTGTATTAACAGAAAGATCTTTCATGGCGTTTTTTATACGGGACAGCTGTGTTGATGTAAAATCATTTTCTAAGTCATCAGCGCAAGAGAAGTGTGTCGCAATAATAATATTGTCCGAAACATTATCAGAAGCGCTGAGATCTTTATAAATGCTTATTAGCTCTTCAGGGGTGATACCAAGTCTATGCATTCCAGTATCTACAAAAATCCATACATTTAAGGGAACAGAAATTTGAGCCTCAATTATGGCATTTTTTTGTTTTTGATTAACACAAGAAATAGAAAAGTTATTTTTTGATGCAATGGTGATCTCATCATCAGAAAATGTGCCCTCAAGCAAATGGACCGGGGTCTTTATTCCTGCCTCACGAAGCTCAATAGCTTCCTCTATAGAGGCAACGCCAAAAGCATCTACATTATCAGAAAGAGCTTTAGAAACACCTATAGCACCGTGACCATAGGCATCGGCTTTGATGACTGCCATAATTTTTGAGTATTGAGAAAGATCAATAGCAACCTTTAAGTTATATCTCAGGGCATCTAGATCAATAAGAGCTTTAGCTGGACGAGCCATAATGGAATTAAAACCCCCAAATATCTTTTTTTACTATTAACTAATAAGTTAAATTTAATTTATGAGTATCAATTAACCTTAATAATTCTTCTTACCATTAGAATAAATTTTTTGAGCCAACAACCATACATTCCCAATTTCACCATTACCAATAAGATTTCCATCAACCTCTACTACTGGAATTACACCTTTAGAAGAGCTTGTCACCCATACTTCAGCTGCTGAGTAAACCTCTTTCTTAGTTATAATTCGCTCCTGTATTGCAATAGAGCCATCTTTTCTTAATAAATCCAATAAGATATGGCGAGTAACACCTGGTAATATATGGTTGTCTAATGGAGGAGTGATAACAGTTCCATCTTCAACAATATAAGCGTTGCAGGTAGTTCCTTCTCTCAACTCATCACTGCCATTAAATAACAATGTCTCATCAAAGCCCTTTTTATATCCTTGTTGAAAATGCATTAAATTACCGAGCAACGCTGTAGATTTTATTTGACAACGAGACCAACGAAGATCAAGACTGGTATTTACTTTATATGGTGTCATTTTAGATTTATGGACTTCTTGCTCAGGTGATATTTTAAAAGAAAAAGCAAAAACTGTTGGATTAATTCCATTTTCATAGGAATGTGAGCGATTGTGTTCTTTTCCACGACTTACATGAAGATATATTCCCAGACTTCCAAAACCGTTTTTTTTAATAAGCGTCTTACAGAGGTCTAGCCATGTTTGATGGGGCCAATTCAAATTGATATCAAGTGCAGATAAATTAGTGTTTAAACGATTTATATGTAAATCAAACCCAATTATTTGGCCATCGTAGCTTGGAAGAACCTCGTAGACCCCGTCCCCAAACAAAAATCCCCTATCCATTGGCGATATTGTAGCTTCTTCAAGAGGAATATACTTATGATTGAGAAAAACTATACTCATTCAATTACCTAGATTATTGATTTTAATTTTCAGACAATAATTCAATTTTATAGCCATCAGGGTCTTTCACAAATGCCAATACAGTATCACCGAATTTCATAGGGCCGGGCTCGCGGTCAATAATTCCCCCAGCTAATCTTATTTTTTCACAAGCTTCATACACATCTTCAACGCCCACAGCGATATGCCCATAACCATCACCATGATCATAATTTTTTTTGTCCCAATTATGAGTCAGCTCAAGTACTGTATTTTCAGATTCATATCCATAACCAAGAAAAGCTAATGTGAACCTTCCACTAGGATAGTCTTTGGATCTTATGAGATTCATACCTAAAGTTTCAGTATAAAATTTAATCGATCGCTTAAGATCTCGAACGCGCAACATAGTGTGTAACAAACGCATGATATCACTCTTCTTCGGAAAAATTTCTAAAGGGGACAGAAACTTTTTAATATAAAATTTAATCCAGTTTTCGCCCTTTGTTGGCTGCAATTCTGAGACGCAAAGCATTAAGTTTTATAAAACCTTCTGCGTCTTTTTGATCATAGGCGCCATCGTCATCTTCGAAAGTAGCAATTCGCTCGTCAAATAAACTATCTGGAGACTTGCGGCCTACTACTACTACATTTCCCTTATACAATTTGAGCCTAACAATTCCATTGACTGCATCTTGAGTGGTATCTATAAGTTTTTGTAACATTGACCGCTCTGGTGACCACCAATAACCGTTATAAACTACTTCTGCGTACTTGGGCATCAAGCTATCTTTGAGATGAGCCGATTCTCGATCCAAAGTAAGGGATTCAATAGCTCTATGCGCATATAACATGATCGTGCCTCCGGGAGTTTCATAGCAACCACGAGATTTCATTCCAACGTAACGATTTTCTACTAAATCTAGTCTCCCTATACCATTATCGCCACCAACTTTATTTAAATGGGATAAAATTTCTGCTGGAGACATTAATTTATCGTCAATTGCAACGATATCTCCTTTTTTGAATTCAAGGTTGACATAAATTGGGGTGTCAGGAGCATTTTCTGGAGAAACTGTCCAGCGCCACATATCCTCCTCAGACTCCATCCAAGGATCCTCTAAAACACCACCCTCATATGAGACATGAAGTAAATTAGCATCCATTGAATAAGGTGATTTTTTCTTTTTTCCAGAGAAGTCGACGGGGATTCGGTGTTTCTTGCAATAGTCCATAAGCTTTTCTCTTGAGGTTAACTCCCATTCACGCCATGGAGCTATAACCTTTATTCCTGGCTTCAATGCATAAGCGCCTAGCTCGAAACGTACCTGATCATTGCCCTTGCCCGTTGCACCATGAGCAATAGCGTCTGCACCTACTTCGTTTGCTATCTCAATTAGTCGTTTAGAGATCAAGGGACGAGCAATCGAAGTACCCAATAAATATTCGCCTTCATAAACAGCATTAGCTCGAAACATAGGAAAAACATAATCACGTACAAATTCTTCACGTAAATCATCTATATATATCTTATTAACACCTAATGCTTTTGCTTTTGCTCTTGCTGGCTCAACTTCTTCGCCTTGACCAATATCAGCTGTAAACGTGACCACCTCACACTTATATTTTTCCTGCAACCATTTAACAATAACAGAGGTATCAAGGCCGCCAGAATAAGCTAAAACTACTTTATTAATATTGGTCACTAAGTAAACTCCTGTTTCAGTAATATTTTATGATTGAAAAAATATAGTCTATTCTAATATGCTGTTGACTAGTTTCACAGCAAACACTTAATAATATACTCATAAAACAACAACCTTGCTAACAAGAAGGGTATAATCACATTGAATTTATTCTAAAGGGTTCAAAAATCCCATTAGCATTATCTGTAGAAATCAATTAAAGATAATAAAATTATAATGAAAAAAGATATCCAAAAAGAAATAACCATAATCCGCCCAGATGACTGGCATGTTCATTTAAGGGATAGCGAGGCATTAGCTTTCACTGTAGAAGACGCAGCCAGAAATTTTGGTAGGTCAATTGTAATGCCAAATCTAGACCCTCCAGTTTTAACAACAGATCAAGCTTTGTCCTATCGTGAACGCATATTGAACAATCGTCCAAAAAATTCGCACTGGCAACCTTTGATGGTCATCTATCTAACTGATAAGACTGCGCCCGAGGAAATCACCAAAGCTAAGGCTTCAGGTAAGGTATTTGGATGCAAGTACTATCCAGCTGGAGCTACCACAAATTCTGAATCAGGGGTTACAGATTTAAAAAAAATCTATCCAGTCCTGTCGCAAATGGAAAAAGAAGGTGTTCCTTTACTTCTCCATGGTGAAGTCACTGATCAAAACGTTGATATTTTTGATCGAGAATCTATTTTTATAGACCTTCATCTAAAGGAACTTGTAAGCAATTTTCCTGAACTGAATATCGTATTTGAGCATATTACCTCGAAAGAGGCGGTAGATTTTGTAGCAGGTTCGACCGACAAACTGGCTGCAACGATTACACCTCAACATCTTTTATATAATCGTAATCATATGCTTTCGACAGGGATCAGGCCTCACTACTATTGTTTACCAATTTTAAAAAGAGATACCCATCAAAAAGCGCTAATATCTGCAGCAATTAGTGGTAACCCTAAATTTTTTCTTGGGACTGATTCCGCTCCACATTCAACGAATACAAAAGAAAATGCCTGCGGTTGTGCAGGCTGTTACTCCAATCATGCTGCTATAGAACTATATACAGAGGTATTTGAAAGAGCTGGAGCGCTGGATAAGCTCGAGGGATTTGCTAGTCATTTCGGTCCAGATTTTTATAAGCTTTCGAGGAATGACGATACAATAACACTACATAAAATACCCTGGGATATACCTGCAGAATTACCATTTATTGAAGATACCATTACCCCATTGGAGGCAGGTAAAACTTTACAATGGCAAATAATAAAACAAACTAAGTGATAGAGCTATGTGCCCATGAAACAACTTATATCAGACAGATTTAGAGGATTTTTACCTGTAGTGGTTGATGTTGAAACTGGAGGTTTTAATTCTGAAACTGATGCACTTCTTGAAATAGGCGCTGTCATTTTGTCTATTAACGAACAAGGGAGGTTAACTCCTGGATTTAACCTTTTTCATTCAATTATTCCCTTCCAAGGGGCAAATATTGAACAAGCTGCGCTTGATATCACTGGAATTGATCCAAATGATCCATACCGAGCTGCCATAGACGAAAAAGAGGCTCTAACCTCTTTTTTTAATGATATTAATGATGCAGTCAAATCTGAATATTGCAGTAGAGCTGTTTTGGTTGGGCATAATGCTCATTTTGATCTTGGCTTCTTAAATACTGCAATCAAACGTAATAACATCAAAAAAAATCCTTTTCATGGCTTTACATGTTTTGACACAGCCACCCTGAGCGGCCTGGCATATGGACAAACTGTTTTAGCTAAAGCATGCAAATCTGCGCAAATTGAATTTAATAGCGATAAAGCGCATTCTGCTATTTATGATGCAGAAAAGACTGCAGAATTATTTTGCGCAATTGTAAACAAATGGAATGACCTTGGTGGATGGGATTAATATGAAAATCGATCTTCTTTAATAAGAGAAAATTAATAATTCTAATATTGGCGCTCAGGAATATAAGCTACTAGTCCGTTTAGCTCCTCGGTTATCTTTATGTTTCAACTTAGTCGACTATTTTTTTAGGATCAATAACTGCTTCAAGTATCATAGCTTCTAGCTCACTAGTTCCGTCTAACTTATTAAGCCAATTTTCATCAACACAGCAATGGCATGTGCCCACATTCGCGATTGGCCTCCACATTCTCCTAATATACCATCGACTATGCCACTTAAAGGTGCTTGCATGACGGAGTCCCCATCTTGGGCCTCAACTTGGTATTCACCCCCATTTGATCTTATAAAATAGACCGTTGGCATAGTTTCACTCTATTATCTTCTTTATGGGATTATTATCTTATTGTAAGTTTACTTATAAAATGTAACCCTAAGTAATTAAATATTTATAAAGAAAGCTTACAATTTACTTAGCAATAACAATACCTCTCACGTTAGAATACATATAATTTTTTGAACTTTAAAAATCAGCGCCAAGGTTTTCTTGGTGATTAATTATGAGAAATAATAATGGACGATTCGTTTAAAGAAAGATCTCTTCGCTATCACATGGATCCTCTACCTGGAAAACTAGAGATTCGAGCCACTAAACCAATGGCCAATGCCCGCGATCTAGCAATGGCGTATTCACCCGGAGTTGCGTATGCATGTGGTCATATAGTTAAAAATCCTACAGATGTAGATAAGGTAACTGCACGAGGGAATCTTGTTGCAGTCATCACAAATGGATCCGCAGTTCTAGGTCTTGGAGATATAGGTCCGTTAGCATCTAAACCAGTAATGGAAGGAAAAGCTGTACTCTTCAAAAAATTCGCTAATATTGATGTTTTTGATATTGAAATTGATGAACCAAATGTTGACAAAATAGTTGATATTATCGCGTCACTTGAGCCGACTTTTGGTGGAGTGAATTTGGAGGACATCAAAGCTCCAGAATGCTTCCTCATCGAGAAAAAACTGCACGAACGTATGAAAATACCAGTATTTCATGATGATCAACATGGAACTGCTATTGTATCAGCAGCTGCAATTTATAATGGTTTAAGAATCGTTGAAAAAAGAATAGAGGATATTAAGATTGTTGTCACTGGCGCTGGCGCTGCAAGCATAGCATGTGTAAATCTTCTTGTTACGATGGGGCTACAAAAAAATAATGTCCGAATGATCGATCGTAACGGGGTTATTTATAAAGGTAGAGAAGTTGGGATGAATCCATGGAAAGAAGATTATGCTTCTGAGACTAGTGACAGAACATTAGATGATGCGATCATTGATGCTGATTTATTTTTAGGTCTTTCTGGTCCTGGAATATTAAAAGCTAGCATGATAAAAAAAATGGCGCCAAACCCGTTAGTACTTGCTATGTCTAATCCAACACCAGAGATAATGCCTGAATTAGCTAAGAAAACTAGGCCAGATGCGATAATAGCTACTGGACGCTCAGATTTTCCCAATCAAGTCAATAACGTCTTATGTTTTCCCTTTATATTTAGAGGGGCCCTAGATTGTGGTGCAACGATCATTAACGATGAGATGAAAAAAGCATGTGTAATGGCTATTGCAGATCTAGCTCATCGTGAAGCCTCTCCAGAAGTAACCGAAGCTTATGCAGGAGAAGATTTAAAATTTGGACCAGATTATCTTATTCCTAAACCGTTTGATCCTCGACTTATCGAAGAAGTTCCTTTAGCTGTTGTAAAAGCGGCTATGGCAAGTGGTGTTGCTACTAGACCAATTGAGAATCTCGAGGCGTATCGCAATAAACTTCATAGCTACGTTAATCGTAGTCAGCTTTTTATGCAGCCTATGATTGAAAGAGCGAAAAAAAATCCACCCAGGATAGCCTATGCTGAAGGGGAGAATGATGACGTTTTGAGGGCAATGCAGGGTATTATTGATGAAAAAATAGCAAAACCGATTTTAATTGGACGGCCAGCTATTATTAAACAAAAAATTAAAGAAATGAATTTGCGCATAAAACCTGAAGCTGATTTTCAGATATTTAATCCTGAGGATGATAGTCATCGAGAAAATTACTGGCAGTATTACCATAAATATGTAGGACGTTCTGGAATCTCTGTAGAAACAGCTAGAAACTCAATTCATACAGATAACTCAGTTATAGCAACTATAATGGTTGCACTGGGTGATGCAGATGGTCTGATATGCGGGAAGTCAGGACGTTATGATCAACACTTAACGAAAATTTCAAGCATCATTCCGCCTCGCGATGACAAAAGTAGTATATCCTCTATCTGCATTTTACTTTTAGATGATGGTCCATTATTCCTAGCAGATGCATTTATTAATGTAGACCCAACAGAAGAACAAATCATGCATATCACTGAGGATGCTATTGAATTTGTCGCAGGGTGTGGAGTTATACCAAAAGTTGCACTTCTGTCTCATTCAAATTATGGCACCTATGACGATCAGTCAGCTCATAAAATGAAAAGAGCTGCGGAAAAACTTCGCGGCCAGATTCCAGATATCGAAATTGATGGTGAGATGCATGCAATGTCTGCATTGAACGAGGCTTTAAGAGAAACTATTTGTAATAATGCAAATATTACTGGAAGAGCTAATGTGCTTATCATGCCCAACATGGATGCTGCTAGCATAGCTTTGGGTTTAATACGCTCACTTACAAATGCGCGTCTCGTTGGACCGTTTCTCAACGGCCTAGAAAAACCAGCTCATATTTTAATACCATCCGTTTCAGGGAGAGGAATTCTTAACACAACAGCTATGATGGGGTCTGATTTTTTTAGTGCTAATGAACCTCTAATAACTCAATAAGAAAGGATATGACTAATTCTAATAAGAATTATTTAATAATGGGGAGGTTTGTCAACCTCTCCAGCTTCGACACTCAGTTTTTCGGTTAAAGCCCTTGTAGAAGAAAAAAGTAATTCACATTTTTTATTAATTTCATCTATTTGGTTCTGTTGCCTGCAAACCACATCATTCAGCTGAGTGATTGTATCTTCCTGGTAGGATAATTTGGTTTCTAGTTCAACAATTCTATCTATTGACATCTGAATCTCCAATATTGTTCTTGCAAAATAAAAAACCGCAAAAATAATTTCTGCGGTTTTTTTTGAGCACCCTAAGTTAAATCAGAGGCGTTAAATCTATTATTTTTTTATAACTATAGATTATCGGCATTGTCAGTTAAGTATGAAGCCACACCATCAGGTGATGCATCCATTCCTTTGTCGCCGTCTTTCCAGCCAGCTGGACAAACTTCGCCATGCTCCTGATGGAAACTCAGTGCATCTATCATGCGAAGCATTTCGTCTATATTGCGTCCCAATGGTAAGTGATTTACCACTTGATGATAAACAATGCCATCCTCACCAATCAAAAATGAACCACGAAAAGCAACGCCTGCATCTCCAAATTCAACATCATAAGCTTGGCATATCTCATGCTTCATATCTGCAACAAGAGGATAATTAACTTGGCCAATACCTCCATCATTAATAGCTGTATTACGCCATGCGTTGTGAGTAAAGACTGAATCGATGGAGACGCCTATAACTTCCACACCACGTTTTTTGAAATCTTCCATACGATGATCAAAGGCAATTAATTCTGACGGACACACAAAAGTGAAGTCTAAGGGATAGAAAAAGATGACCGCTTTTTTACCCTTAATAGTTGAATGCAAATTAAATTCATCAACTATCTCTCCATTAGCTAATACTGCTCCAGATGTGAAGTCTGGGGCTTGTTTTCCAACTAGTACACCATTTCCCATAATAAAGCTCCTTTTGATTCTATTATTGATTTTCGGTAAATTTTCTGATGCCGTACTATTCAGTTTTCATAGAAACGAATAGTTACATATATCTTAGACATTAAATGAGATTAAAAATTTTCTATATTTTTTATAGATCAAGATTAACAGAAATTAGCGGGTATCGTCAAAATCCCATAATTTTTTCTCAAGCTATTCTATATTTTGAGACGCTTCCTTAATCAGTGGCACTAATTCTCCTTTTTCGTGCATCTCTGTGACGATGTCACATCCTCCAATTAACTCTCCCTTAACCCAGAGCTGAGGAAATGTTGGCCAATTACCGTAAGAAGGTAAATTGGTTCTGATTTCAGGGTTACTAAGTATATCAACAAAAGCAAAGCGCTCTCCACATGAAGTGAGTGCCTCTATAGTGCGCGCAGAAAAACCGCACTGCGGTGAATTAGGTGAGCCCTTCATATACAGAATAATTGGGTTACCTTCAATTTGCTCGCGTATAGTTTCCATTATATCCATTAATGATAGCACCTTTATAAGAATAAAATAATTATAGTAATAATATTTTAACCTTTTATTCATTCCGCTAAAACTGTTACTTAACTCAATCTTATAAATAATTTAGATTTTCAATATTTTATTGAAAAATTAATCAACTAGTCCAATAAATAAAATGAATAATGAGAATCATTCAAATATTTGAATGATAATAGTTATCATTCAAATAAAAATAGTGTATAATACAGCTTTCAACTCATTTCATTAGAGATGACAAAATAAGTCGCATTTAATTAGGAGATCGGCAGAATGCTTAGAACAACAATAGTAGGTGTCGTACTTTTATCTATTGTTTTTACGGTAGACGCAAAGCCAACTTTAGACGAAATGTACGAATTAATTCAAAAACAAGCAGCGGAAATCGCCAGCCTGAAAGATGGGCTTGCTGAAAACAATGCTAAAACTGAATCTACATTTACAGCTGTAGAAGAAATTACTTCTAGTTCAACTGCTAAATTAGCGGAATGGGCAACTAAAACTACTATAGGTGGCTATGGTGAGCTTCACTATAATAATCATAACTCTGATAATTCAACCAGTTCGAAAGATGAATTTGATTTACATCGATTCGTATTATTCGTAGGTCATGAATACAGCGATAAGTTAAGATTCTTCTCTGAATTCGAAATCGAACACGCGCTTGCTGGTGAAGGAAAAGGGGGTGAAGTTGAAGTTGAACAGGCTTATATAGAATGGGATTACACCGAAGGACACAGAGCCAAAGCTGGTGTATTCTTAATTCCAGTAGGTATTTTGAATGAAACTCATGAACCACCAACCTTTTACGGTGTTGAGCGTAACCCAGTTGAAAAGAACATCCTTCCAGCTACATGGTGGGAAGGTGGGTTAATGTTCAGTGGAGAGCTTACTGAAGGTTTAAGCTATGATCTAGCTGCTCACTCTGGCTTATATATTAATGGTGCAGATAAAGTTGTAGCTGAAGTTGGTGAAGTAGGCGCAGCTGTAGTTGGCGCGAAAAGTTCTGGTAAGTACAAAATTCGTGATGGTCGTCAGAAAACAAGCAATGCTAAAGGTGACGATCTTGCTTATACAGCACGAATCAAGTATACCGGTATTCCTGGCTTAGAATTAGCAGCTACCTACCAACACCAAGAAGATGTTTGGCAAAGTGAAATAATCAATGGTGTTGAAGGTGTTGAAGCTGATTTAATCGAAGCTCATCTTGCCTACAAAAAAGGGTCATTTGGTTTAAGAGCACTTTATGCACAATGGGATCTTGATGATAATATTGAAACTGTCAAAGCTGGTGCAGACGAACAAGAAGGTTGGTATATTGAACCATCTTTCCAGCTCACTAAAAAGCTAGGAGTTTTCGCACGCTTTAATGAGTACGATAACACTGCTGGTGGAAGTCAAAATTCAGAAAATGAACAAATTGATGTAGGATTTAACTATTACATACATCCGCGCGTTGTTCTTAAAGCTGACTACTTTGACCAAGATAATGACAGTGGAACTGAATACAATGGCTATAATTTAGGTGTAGGCTACGATTTCTAGTATTATTACTGATGTGTTAAAAAATATGCAAATGTATTTTTTTGAAAGAAACAGAACAAAGAGGGTCACATTCGTGACTCTGTTTGTTCTGTTTCTGTTAGTTTTTTCTTTAACTTCAAATAAAGCTCATAGTGCCATATATCAAACAACTCCAGAGTTTTTAAGCGAAAATTTTAGTGTACCGCCATCTAAAGCAAAATCACTTTGGCTAACACCAGAATTAAAAAAACTATCTACTGAGATACTAAGCCGTCCAGTCAGAGGCATGCGTGTCAGATATTATAGCGAGGATGAGAAGACCGCGTGGATACTTGAGGAAATTGGAAAAGAAAGGCCTATAACTGTGGGTGTCGTAGTGAACGGTAGTATTGAAGATTTTCATATTGAACATGTGAAAGTTTTAGCTTTTAGAGAGTCTCGTGGATGGGAAGTTCGCTATCCATCATTTACGAATCAGTACAAGAATGTAAAAATGACACCTGACCATGAATTGGATCAGAATATTGATGGTATTACAGGTGCTACTTTGTCAGTATGGGCATTAAATAAAATAGCTAGACTTGCCTTATTTTACCACCAACAGGTGTTAGCTCTTAATTAATACCTAATCAATATATGCTGCATCCCTTCCAATAGGAAAGTTACATTTGAAATCCAAACTTAAGCACAAGATTTCTTATAACTTGCGATGGCATCGACGAGTTGGTTTGTCGGTCATGGTTGTATTAATTTTTCTTTCGATTACAGGAATACTTTTAAATCACTCACCGGCGGCAGGTCTTAGTAAAAGAATCCTAAACTCCGAATGGCTTCTGAGTTGGTATGGCTTCGAAACAGTTGCATTATCAGGTTTTAAAGTTGGAAAGCAATGGATTAATCATCCTGGAGATCGTGAAATATATATGGACGGGCAGCCTGTTGCCACTTGCGCGCCTCCTCTTTTAAATGCGGCGCGCACAGATAGCTTTTTAATTGCTTTATGCAAAGATGAACTAGTTATTCTTAGCTTTAATGGAGAACTTGTAGAAAAAATTAATACGCTTAGTGGTCTGCCAGAACATACAACTAATGTGAAATATCTCAATAATACACTATTCATTCAATCTCATAACAAAATTTTGTCCCTAGACCCAGATACACTTAAAATTAAACCCAGTCAAATAACGATAAAAAGCTGGCCTCTTCCTTCGTCGCTACCTTCAACTATATTAGAAGAGCTTAAGCAGAGCTCACAGATACCTGGTATATCTCTGGAAACAGTGATTTTAGATTTACATAGCGGACGTTTTTTTGGTGATGCAGGCGTCCTCTTTGTTGACTTTATGGGGCTGTTAACTGTATTTTTAGCTATGACAGGAACCTACGTTTGGTTTCTGAAGCGTCGCAAGAAGCATATGAAGCGTCAGAAGAAGCTCGCGAAGCACCTAAAAAAAGAAGCTAAGGCCTCACAATAGATTAATAATATAATTTTATTGGCCATTGCCAATTTGTAGAATACCTTATAACATTCTTTTATATAGGTGGCCATCAGCTGCCTTTTTTTGTTTTCAGGCTTACTAAGTAAGCTGCTATATTCATAAGTAGAATAGGAAAAATATGGTCAGCAGTGCATTGATGAACAACTATGGCACTAGAAAAATTACCTTATGCAAAGGGGATGGATCTTGGGTTTGGGATACTGACGGTAAGCGCTATTTAGACGCAGTATCAGGGATAGCAGTTTGTGGGCTAGGTCATGCTCATCCTGCTATCACAGAAGCTTTATCTAGTCAGGCTCAAAAAATTATACATTGCTCTAATCTTTATAATATTGAAGCACAAGAAATGTTGGCTGAAAAACTGAAGAAGATATCTGGTTTAGAGAAACTTTTTTTTAGTAATTCTGGTGCTGAAGCAAATGAAGCAGCTATAAAATTAGCGAGACTTTATGGCGCAAAAAAAAGAAACCCTAATCCTACAGTCATTGTTATGGAAAACTCATTTCATGGAAGAACAATGGCTACAATTTCAGCTACGGGAAGTGATAGCTACCAAAAAGGTTACGCGCCATTACTTCATGGATTTGTTAGGGCGCCTTATTCGAATCTCACAGCGATTAAAGAGATTGCAGAAAAAAATAAAAATATTGTAGCTATACTAGTCGAACCTATTCAAGGAGAAGGTGGGGTTATAGTTCCAGATTCAAGCTATCTACAAGACCTTCGTCAAACTTGTGATAAACACGATTGGTTGATGATAGTCGACGAAATACAAACCGGTAATGCAAGGACAGGCTCTTATTTTAATTATCTACAACATAATATTCTGCCTGACATAGTAACAACGGCTAAAGGGCTAGCAAATGGAGTTCCTATTGGAGCCTGTCTTGCTGGAGTAAAGGCAGCTAACCTAATGAGCCCGGGCAGCCACGGTTCTACATTTGGAGGAAATCCTCTAGCATGTGCAGCGTCATTAGCCACTATTGAAACTATCCTGAAAAATAAACTGTATGAAAATGCAAAAAAACAAGGGGAATCTATCAAGCAGAGGCTTAAGGAATCTCTCAGAGATTGCAAAAATGTTGCCGAGATAAGAGGTCAAGGGCTTATGATAGGAATTGAGCTTAAGGTACCATGCAAAGACTTAGTTGATTTAGCAGCTGAGCAAGGTCTTTTAATTAATGTTACTGCTGTATCAGTTATTCGCTTACTCCCCCCCCTTAATATAACTAATGAGCAGGTAGAAATTCTGATTAATATACTCACCAAAGTAATAAAAGAAGGTTGATACAAAGATGGCGCCTAGACATTTCCTAACACTCAAAGACCTGTCAAAAGAAGAACTAAAAAAAATTCTATCGAGAGCTGCTCAGCTTAAAGAAGAGCAACGAAAAAACATTTTATATCAGCCTTTCATAGGCAAAGTTATGGCAATGATTTTTGAAAAGTCATCTACTCGAACAAGAGTGTCCTTTGAAACAGGAATGGCTCAGCTTGGAGGTAGCGCTCTTTTTTTATCGCCTAACGATACTCAACTTGGTAGAGGCGAGTGTGTAGAGGACTCAGCTAGAGTGATATCAAGCATGGTAGACGTAATTATGATGAGGACATATAACCAAAACTACATCGAACATTTTGCATCTTACTCCTCAGTGCCTGTTATAAACGCACTTACAGACGATCACCATCCATGTCAATTGCTAGCTGACATACAAACGTTTATCGAGCTAAGAGGAAGTATAGAGGGTAAAAAGGTAGTTTGGATTGGTGATGGAAATAATATGTGTCAGACATATATGCAAGCAGCAGATATGCTTGATTTTGAGCTCACAATTGCATGCCCTGAAGGGTTCGAACCATGCACGAACTTGCTTGATCAATTAAAGCAAAACGTTATCCTTACTCATGATCCAGTAAAAGCAATTTCTGGAGCACACTTAGTGGCAACAGATACATGGGCTTCTATGGGTCAAGAGTCTGAAAAAAATATCCGAGAGATTGCATTCAAGAATTTTCAAGTTAATGAAAAATTAATGGATTTATCTGACGATCACTCAATATTTATGCACTGTCTTCCCGCCTATAGAGGGCAAGAAATTAATGAAACAATCATGGACTCGCGGTACTCAGCTGTCTGGATAGCTGCTGAGAATAGACTTCACTCACAAAAAGCACTTATAGAATTTCTTTTAAGTACATAAAACTAATCAGATTTCACATGAAAAAAAGCAGTGTTAGATTATAAATTTAACACTGCCTTTTCAAGTAGTTATTACAATATTTGTTTACTATTGTCCTTTTGCAACCCAAAGCGCAGCTTTGGTTATTGCATCTGCTTCGCCTTCAATGGCCCTTTCAACCTGGTCCATAGTAGCAAGAACATCATCGTGACTAAGGCCTTTATAAACTTTATCTTCTCGGACACATGCCAATGGTCTTAGTGTACCTATTCCTTCGTACATAATTGCTCGTCGAACGTTCATTATAGGTTTTAAGTTATCAGCACCATCATAGACTATAACGCTATTTTTACCTCGTCCAACTGTCATCTTAGAAGCACTAATACCAGTAACATTCGCAACAATTTTTCCACCATCTGTTAAGTTTTTTCCGTCGAATTTCATGTTTAAAGACCCTCAAATTAAATATCTATTCCAAACAAAAGTAATGTAATTCATTTATTTATAATTCACTTATTGTTAATTTATTTTTCTATTACTTAGTATCGCATACAAACGCTGTGTCATATAAGACCGATAATGTTATTATAAATTTACAACGAAAGTAAATTATTTTCGTAAGAAATATGAAATTTATTTTCATTCGTTCTGATAGATTAATTATACTTTTTCTAATTTTTTCACGTAAACCCAGCTTTTTTTACCGAACTTTATAAGGAACCATGGTTCTCTGATAATCCTCAACTTCATAGCAATCAATTTTAATAAATCCTTTTTAGTTACGCTAAATAAGATACCAAAAACCTTATGAGCTTTATTGCCAGTAAAATAAATAATCTGATGCGTCTTGTTCTTGCTAGATTTTAAGACAGATAAATCTTTTATTTCTAACTGTTCGATATAATAGCCTTCGATAGTGCCTGTCCAGGTATTTCTAACTATACATTCACTTGTAGCAGCATTCTATACTAGAAAATTTTTTGCATGGTTGTTCCTTTTTTATCTGTGAGATATAGTTATTAATATGGAATTTTTTATGGAAATTTATAAATATCAAATTATCGAGATTTTTGCTTATTTCTCTTACATCTCATTGAGCAGTACTTCACAGAAACCCAGTCTTTTTTCCATTTTTTTCGCCAACTAAAAGGCTTCTCACATATTAGGCAAAATTTTTCTGGTAGATTTATTTTTTTCAAAATCTTCCTTCATGGCTTTTTTTTATACCATATTCTCTAAGGCAATTTTTTTTTATCCTCTTAGCTGAATAGGCTGTGGGTGCTAATTTTGCTCTTTTTTCACATACCACATAATTCTTTTTATCTGTTAGCTTATCAGAACTAGATTGGCTTTTAGTATCTTTAGGTAGGTTTTTGTCGTCCATACAGTATGCACTTATGGACGCTCCCACTAACAATACATATATAATTTTTTTAAAAGCAAACATCATTTCTCCAGTGTACTAACTATTTATTTTACTGATATTAATATATGCATGCAGATCAATGCACCTAAAAAATACATAATTTAAAGCCTATCCGCCAACAGCAACACCCTCCCTTCTTGGGTCCGAGCCACCATATATCTTGTCTTTCACCTCAATTATATTTAATCCTGAAAAGAACTCTTTTAAGTTAACTTTGTAGCCCATTTCTTCTAACGATTGCTTCATGTTTACCCTTCTTGTACCCGCCTCAATATCAAAATCACCAAATTTATTAATCGCATGTGGTATTGAAGCAGCTTCCTGTACGTTCATATCCCAATCTAAGAGGCCAATAATGGCATTAAGCACAAAACCGATTATGTTGCTGCCCCCTGGGCTTCCGATAACATACACGGGTTTATTTTCCTTGAAAATAATTGTTGGGGACATTGATGATCGAGGTCTCTTCCCGGGCTCTATTCTGTTAGCAACTAACTTACCACCTGAATGACTTATGAATGAAAAATCTGTCAGCTCATTATTTAGCAAGAAACCACTTTTTGTCATTAAGTTAGAGCCAAAGGAGCTTTCGATTGTGGATGTCATTGATAGGATATTTCCGTATTTATCAACAATAGATATATGAGAAGTTGATGGGAGCTCACGTGACATATCTGGATGGTAGTTTAATACAGTCTTTGTTTCGGGTATGCCTGGTCTGACTATTGGAATTTTGTATTTAGTATTTAGTAACCTACTCCGGTACTTAAGGTATTTTTTACTTAATAGCCCCTCAACTGGAACATCAATAAAATCATCGTCAGCCATATACAATGATCGATCGGCAAAGGCTAATCTCGATGCTTCACCAATAATTCTCCATGTTTCTGGATTTGCTGATCCAAGCTGTGAAAGAGGAAAATTTTCAACTATTCCCAATATTTGATTAACTGTTACAGCGCCTGATGATGGTGGGCCCATGCCACAAATCTGGTAATCATGATAGGACGAGCAGACTGGTTTCTTTTCTTTTATCTCATATAACAATAGGTCCTTTTTTGACAAAAACTCAATAGTTGAGCTATCATTTACTGTAAATACAATATCGTCTGCAATTTCTCCTGAATAAAAAATATTAGCCCCATACATTGAAAATTTACTTAGTGTGTTTGCGTATGCTTTATTTCTATGGACCTGCCCAGCTCTGATTTGAACCCCATCAGGAATAAAGTAGTCTCTGGTTCTTTTTATTTTTGATATTGAGTCATAATTTCGCTCAATTGAGGAGCTTAGTTTTTTGGAAACTATAAAACCATTATCAGCTAGGCTAGTCGCCTCCTCAAACAATGAGGACCATTTGAGTTTTCCCCATCTTAAATAAGCCTGTTCAAGCAACGCTGGAGTGCCAGGTACTCCAACAGACCTACCTCCTAAAACAGCATCTGCAAATTTTAGAGGACTTCCATCCTTGGTGAGAAATATAGAGGGTTTTACTTTTAATGGTGCTGTTTCTCTTCCATCAAGAGAGGTAATTTTTTTACTACCATTATCATAATACAATAAGAACGCACCGCCACCCAAACCTGATGATTCTGGCTCAACTAACCCCAAAACGAGCTGTGCTGCAATCATTCCATCAACTGCAGTACCTCCTTTTTCTAGAATTTTTGCTGCCGCCTTAGATGCTTGAATGTTTGCCGTAACAACCATCCAGTTATCTGCAGTAACAGGCAAACCCTCTTTTCTTAAATGCCCAGGCTTAATTTTACTTAATATATTTTGATGTTGTTTTTTTAATGAAAAAATTTCAGGATCTCGCTGATCAGGAATTTGTAAAGCATATAAATTAAGCATGAAGCTCATAACTAATATTGCAATAATCGGTTTAATCATCACTAATCTTCTGTCTTTTTTCCATCTCTCCATTCACATGCATACTCTTCACCATTTATATCAACAAAAGTACCTTTTCCGTGCTCTTTGTCGTTCATAAAGCTGCCGACGTATTTTCCAATACCTGGCTTAGTAAGCACACCCTCTCCGTTAGCTTTACCAAACTTATACTCACCAGAATAATTTCCACCATCGGGATATGTGTAGACTCCATAACCATGATATTCACCACTAAGAAATTCTCCTTTGTAGCTGGAACCATCGGGATAATTATATATACCCTTCCCTTGTTTTTTTCCCTCTATCCAGCTACCAGAATATTTATTTCCATCATCAAAAAATAGGATTCCTTCCCCATGTTTTTTGTCATTCTTCCACTCACCCTCATACTTAGCTCCATTATCATCAATATAGGTTCCATAGCCATGCTTCTTGTCATTTCTCCAATGACCCGTATATATATGTCCAATACTGTAAGCCATTACACCCTCACCACATGCATGTCCACTATCAAATTGACCTGTATATACACCAATGGTTGGATTATTTAAAACCCCTTTTCCATGAAATGCACCCTTTTTAAACTCACCTTTATAAAATGTCCCGTTAGCTAAATATAAAGTACCCTGGCCGTTAATATGACCATCTTTCAATTCACCAATATATTTATCACCATTAGAAAGGGTTATAGTCTCTAAGATCTTTTTCATTTTTTATTACCCGTCAATCAGAGTTACTTTGTTTAATACAATTCTTCCCAATTTTGATATTATAACCCTTTGGATAACCGATAAATGATTAAGCCATTAAAAAATTAATATGAAACTGAAAATACACTATTTCATTTTGCTTTTTGGATTAACCTCATATGCTTTTTCAAGCTCAGTATGTTCAAATCTTGATGAATGTAAAAAGCTAGCAGAATCTGGAGATAGTAATAGTCAGATGGAGCTGGGGATGATCTATGCGACAGGTAATGGTGTCGAAAAAGACTTCACTAAAGCTAATGTTTGGTTTTTTGAGGCTGCTTTGCAGGGAAACAAAGATGGTATGTTTAATATTGGAGTTTCATATCAAACAGGTTCAGGTATGGAAAAAAATCATAGGAAAGCAGTTGAATGGTATGAAAAAGCAAGCAAGCGAGGTCATGAGAAAGCAAGCCTTGTTCTTGGAAATTTATTTTTTAAAGGAGAAGATAATCTCCGTGAAGAAAAAAATGAAACGATGGCATATTTATATTATAGGCTTGCCGCTGAACAAGGGAGCAAGGAGGCATTAGAGCTTATTGAGTTAATACATAGTAATATGCCGGAAACTGAAAAACTTAAATCAGATCATCTTTTTAGTTTGTTTATTCAAGAGTGGTGAAAACTCAGTGTTTAAAATTTTTTGGGTCCTAAATTTAATTTTTATTATTTTTTTTGCTCTTATTACTTTTGGTGCTGATGATCTAAATGTTTATAAATTTCTTAACTTTAAGGTCATTGAGTTTTTAAATTGGCTATCATAGTAACTATGAAATATCTGCAGAATATTAAAGCATTTGGTTTTCTGTCTTTAAGTTTATTATGCTCGGGAAAGTACGGATATTAATGGAAAAAAAAGTAAAAAATGTGCTGGGAACAGACTTAGAGTCATGCTGTTGTTCGCCTATGACTGGATTTTTGAGAAATGGTTATTGCGATACAAATGCTATGGATTATGGGACGCACATTGCTTGCGCCTTGATCACTAACGAGTTTCTCAACTTTACAAGGTTAAAAGGAAACGATCTCACTACACCAATTCCTGAGTGCGAATTTCCTGGGCTTAAAGCTGGCGATAAATGGTGTTTGTGCATACTACGATGGAAAGAAGCGTACGAAGCTGGTGTCGCTCCACCTTTAAAGCTTGAGGCGACTCACGAGAAAGCATTGGAATATGTACCAAAATTAATTTTAGAGAAATTCCGCACTAAAAAATAACGCTGATAATTATTTATCAATCGTTATTTTTTTAAGCGAGCGCATAAGCATTTGATTCTGATAACAATACTGTAAACCCTATAGAAAATATTAATAACACACAAACTTTAGAATTTAAGATTACATTCTAGAGGGCCAGTTGATAATTAAAGTTTACGGCTTCGCAATATTATGAAAACAACAAACGCCCCTACTAGCTTACCTATTATAGACATTGTTATGTTTGGTGTCGTGAAAGCTCCGGGCACTATAGCTTGCGCCATAAATAAAAATATACTGGTATCAATCGGAGCAGCCAAGGCCGATGATAATAAAACCCGAGATGATAGGCGCAATTTTGAAAACGTATAAAGCGCCCAGTCGACCAGTTCAGCAATAATAAAAGCAAACCCACTGGCTAATGCTAAATCAGCTCCAGTTGTCATGTAAGTTAGGCATAACCCAATAAACATGGCGATAAGCACTCTGTGGCCGATTTCGCGTTGAGAAAAATCACGAAATACTAAAACTAGACCAGTTATAATTGTTACTGGATTAAAAGCCCAACCAGGCAAAATTTCCCAAATTAAAGCCCAACTAAAGGTCCAATTTATAAATGGCACTAACAAAATATAAACTAACGTATATTTAACCGAGAATAGATTTCTCATCCCTAATTCTTCAAATAGAATGATATGGGCTCAGAATAAGATATATACTTTCCTTTATCTTCTGTATTGCCAGTTGTGTAATCAATAATTTCTCCTAACATAAACCAGTTTTTTTTCTCTTCATTCCATTTAACATCAAATTTTGTACTAGATAGATAGGTGCCTAGCTTCGCATCGTCAGTAAATCTTAAAATTGCTTTATTTGCTTCAGTATTACTGATAGAAAAACTATACACCCAAACGTCTGTAGTAACATGTAGCGTATTAGCAGCTTTTTCTATGCCCGTTATACCATCAATCATTGATGGGACAAGCTCGGCTTGCTCCTTATCATTAAAAACCTTACATCTCTGACTATAGGAAGATGATATAGCACAGAGAGGAAAGCCTGTGAGTACATCTTGTGGTGTCAAAAGAGGCTGCTCAGCAAAACATAGGGAAGAAGACAACAGAGCGATTATGGTTAGAATTTTCATTTCTTATCATCTCTTTAAAATCTATATCAACATCAGCATTTAATGTCATATAAATTCTTATTCTTTCGTAGGCAAACTAATTAAAATTTGTATTGTAAGCCAATCATCAGTTCTTGGGTTTTAATTTCACCGCC